>JAEIGA010016621.1_pt1 | contig 11189 bp, 9 predicted proteins | sample 9270691 | NCBI WGS metagenome assembly JAEIGA01 (sample SAMN17057246, study PRJNA624740) | gut metagenome | biome: biome; isolation source: fecal sample | host: Bos grunniens | place: China: Xizang | collected 2019
CAAAAATGATGCTGTTGCGGGAATCCCAGAGGTTATGCTTGAGATGGTGTTTGATCCTTCCCGCTTCACACATTCCGCTGGCGGAAATAATCACTTTCGGAGAGGTATCGTGATTCAGAGTCTGCGATTCGAAAACATCTCTGACAAAGACCAGTCCGTCAAAGCTGAGCGGATTCACGCCCTTCATGATCAGATCCGTCGTTTCCTGATCATACACCTGCGCGTTCCTTTTAAAGATTTCCGTCGCAGACTGAGCCATCGGACTGTCTACATAAACCTTAATCCCCTCCATGCCTTTTGCAAATTCCGGATCTTCGTCCAGGAGTCTGCAGAAATAATACAGCATATCCTGGGTCCGGCCGACCGCGAAAGCAGGAATAATCGCCGTACCGCCCCTCTTCAGTGTACTCAGAACCGCTTTCTTCAGATCCTCTAAACTGGCCTCCTTCGGAGGATGGACACGATCGCCGTAAGTGGTCTCCATGATGACGACATCAGCGTCTGTAATGTATTCCGGATCCCTGAGGATCGGCCTGTCAGGCGTGCCGATATCGCCGCTGAAAACCAGCTTTGTCGTCTGCGTCTGCCCTTCAGGAGTCTGTTCGTCAATCCACAGCTCGACGCTTGCGGAGCCCAGCATATGCCCGGCTTCTCTGAATCGAACCGTAATACCTTCTCTCACTTCCTTTTTTATATCGTAAAAAACAGGAGTCAGATACTTAATCGCCTCGATCGCGTCATTTATTGTATATACAGGTTCCTCTGTTTTTCTGCCGAGGCGGGCATGCTTCCTGTTCCTGTACTCGGTTTCGCGCTCCTGAATATACGCGCTGTCTCGCAGCATGATATCCGTAAGATCCGCTGTCGCGTCTGTACAGTAGATTTCCGACTCAAACCCCTGCCTGACAAGAAGCGGCAGCCTGCCACAGTGATCGACATGAGAATGACTCAGGATCACAAAATCGATCTCTTCCGGGTTGAAAGGAAAAGCCAGACTGTTTCTCTGTTCATTTTTCCGGCCTCCCTGAAACATACCGCAGTCCAGCAGGAAACGATACCGATCTGTCTCGATGAGATGACAGGAACCGGTTACTCCATCTGCTGCGCCGCAGAACCTGATCTTCATACCCACGTTCTCCTTTCTACAGAAACTGTATTTCTCCGTCACAAAAGACGACTTTCGCACGCACTATTATCAATCGCTTTATCCGCTGCGCACGGAGCGCAGTAAGACAGCCTGAAGAGAATCTAAAGAACCTTTCCGAGAAAGCTCTTTGTCCTCTCATTTTCAGGCGCCGTGAAGAGCTTTTCAGGAGCGCCCTGTTCCATAATATATCCCTGATCCATGAAAAACACCCGGTCGGCCACTTCTCTGGCAAACCCCATTTCATGGGTGACGATGACCATTGTCATTCCGTTCTCGGCCAGCTCTCTCATGACCTCCAGGACATCTCCCACCATCTCCGGATCCAGCGCCGATGTCGGCTCATCAAAAAGCATGACCTCCGGATCCATGGCCAGAGCCCTGGCGATGGCAACTCTCTGCTGCTGCCCCCCGGAGAGCTCTGAAGGATAAGCATCTCCTCTGTTTCCCAGTCCGACCCTTTCCAGAAGCGTCCTGGCCTTCTCTTCCGCTTCGGCCCTGTTCATCTTCTTTACCTTAATCGGAGCAAGGGTGATATTTTCCAGAACCGTCTTGTGCGGAAACAGGTTGAACTGCTGAAAAACCATCCCCATGCGGGCACGGGTCTCGTTAATGGTTTTCTCTCTGACCAGTTCCCCGTCCAGATAGATCTCTCCCTCTGTCGGCTTTTCCAGCAGATTAATACATCTTAAAAAAGTACTCTTCCCCGATCCGGAAGGTCCTATGACACAGACAACTTCATTGTCTTTAATGGTTTCTGAAACACCTTTGAGGACTTCATGATCCCCGAATTTCTTTACCAGATTCCTGATTTCAATCATATTTATATACCCGGCTTTCTTCTCTTAGGGACTTTCGCTTTTTTATCCGGACTCATCCTCTTTTCCATATAGGCAACCAGCCGGGAAAGCGGAATCGTCAGACACATATATACAAGGGCCACGCCGATGTACGCAGGAAACGATTTAAAATCTCTGGCTGCCCAGAGCATCCCCTCCCTGGTGATCTCAACGATTCCGATATAGGAAAGGATGGAAGTCTCCTTAATCAGCGTGACAAATTCGTTTCCCATGGCCGGCAGAATAATCCGGAAGGCCTGAGGCAGAATAATGTTGGTCATGGTCTGTGTGCTGGAAAGACCCAGTGACCGGGATGCTTCGATCTGTCCTTTGTCGACCGCCTGAATTCCGCTTCGAATAATCTCAGCCAGATAGGCTCCGCTGTTGAGTCCGCAGGCCAGAACACCGACGATCACGATCGGTTCCCAGTTGAAACGGACACTTCCTCCGGACAGACTGCTGATAAGGTACGGTACGCCATAGGCAAAAATCAGGATCTGGACGAAAAGAGGCGTCCCTCTGACAACTTCTATGTAGACATTGGAAATGACCTGAAGGATGATATTCTTACTGAGCCTTGCAAGTGCCATGATCAATCCGATCGCGATCCCCAGCAGAATCGCGAGCAGAGACACATAGAGGGTCATGCCGATCCCATGAGCTGCGGTTGCTATACCAGTCAAATAATCCATAAAACTCCTCACAAAATACATTTCAAAAAACTGCAATACTAAGAATCATTATACTTCTTTTCCCTTCCCATGACAATTATCTGACCTGAAAAAGTGACTGGAGTGTCGTAATTCGGTTACTGTTCACGACCTCTGGAAGTACTTTATTCAATAAAACCGGGTACGTTTGGGACGGCCTTTTCGTCGAGACAGCCCCGCAAACCTGAACGGATCAAAGTCATCGACAAAAAGGTTCCCAAACACCCGGCACAGAAATGATGACAGGTTAAGCCATGAACAGTTACGCAATTCGCTACTGTTCAGTGGGCGGATGTTTAATGAAAAAAAACACTGCCCTAGAAATTCCTGATAAAACATTTTTCAGTCAGTACTGTATTTTTCCCGGAGCTCCAAAAAAAGACCGGACGCAGAAGCGTCCGGTCCTGGTATGCGAATAGCTGCTATTAAGAATCAGGCAGAAGTATCCTCTGCGAGACTGGATGTGTCGCTGAACCACTTTGCCACCAGCTCGTCATAGGTGCCATTTTCTTTAATATTGGTCAGTCCTGCATTCATCGCTGCCTGGAGAGACTTGTTGCCTTTATGAACAGCGATTCCATAGGAGTCAGCATTGATGACATCGCCCACCATTTTAATCTTGTCGCCCTGTTTCGCGATATACGCTTCCGTTACCGGCTTATCGTTAATCACGGCGTCGACATCACCGTTGATGAGCTGCATCATGGCAGTATCAAGCTGAGGAAGAACCACCACTTCAGCAATTTTCCCGTCATCTTTGAGATCCTGTGCCTCTGCTGCACCGGTTGTCCCGATCTGAACAGCGACCTTCATGTCAGACGTGAGATCATCCTCGCCCTTGATCGTATTGTTGTCCGAAGCGACAGCAACGACCAGACCCGAATCATAATACGGATCTGAGAAATCAACCTGCTTTTCTCTCTCCGGAGTGATGCTCATGCCGGAGGCGATAATATCAATATTACCTGCCTGGAGTGCAGGGATCAGGCCATCGAACTGGAGATTCTCCCATTTGACTGTAAATCCCTGGTCTTCCGCAATGGCGTTGACGAGGTCTACATCCAGACCAGTGAGTTCCCCACTGGAATCCGTCGTATCGAACGGAGGGAAGGTAGGTTCAAGGGCTGCCTTGAAGGTCTGCCCTGTCACATCGCCGGAATCAGCATTTGAATCTACGGAAGAGCTGTTGTCTGAAGAGCCGCTGCCGCAGGCCGCCATGGAAAAGATCATGCAGGCAGCCAGTGCCGCGATGGCAAATTTTCTGAATTTTTTCATAATCCTGTACCTTCTTTCAGAAAAACACTAACGATTTTCAAACCGTCTTAATCTTACTACAGCGGGGAAAGTTTCTCAATATAAAAACAACACGCGAACAGGATTTCCATCAGGGAAAACTGACCTTTCACGGCTTAACCGAAAACACTTCATTAAACGCTGCCTGTATCAGCACCACAGCATGGTAATTCTCTTCGTCCAATCCTGTAAACTTGTACAGAAAAAAGTTATCTCAGAAGAGAACACCATGCAAAACGGTCATGCCTGATGCAGCACTTCTGCTTCGTCCTGTCACCCCATCTCTGATGGGAGTTTGAGATCTGGGTTCAATCAAGACAGATGACTGATCCGATATCCGTCAGTTCACATCCTTCATACCAGACTGTTTCTACACCGTGACTGCTGATAAACTCCCGGATTTTTTCGAAGTCAGGATGCTCTGTCAGGTCGCCGTTGAAGTAGAGTGTTCCATCGATCAGTCCGCTGGCACCTCCCAGAAAACCATGATTCAATCCCGGAAGAGAGACAGATCCTTCCTCGATCTCCAGACAGTCAATTTTCTCCTCTCCCTCTCCTTCATCTGCCAGCATCTCATTGTACGCTGCGATCGTCCGGATGATGCCCCGGTCAGATGTAATGACCGCCCTGTCGCTGACAACGACACAGGAACATTTTGTATATCCCTGTTTTACATCGATGAATTCCAGCCTGGCCTCCCTGGCCCTGTCCAGCAGAGAAGGCGATGTGCAGTCCAGATTATGAATGAAGAAAGCTCCCGTCGAAACGGCGTTGTACGGAACATCGAAGGGATACTCGTGTCCTATGCCTCCAGTCTGAAAGATGATCTGTCCTCCGCTTTGTGAGTGCAGGGCCGGGATCAGTGGAGCAGCCGTGGGATCGCCCAGCTTTACCTGCATTTCCAGATCATAAATCTCCCGGATATCCGGTTCGGTCCGGACCGCGTCATCAATGACAAGGGTATCTCCGATCCTGCACATGTAGATATCAGGATGATCCGCTATTGCGTCATAGACCAGATCCGTTTTCTTAACGATAAATATTTCATGTCCTTTTTGTTTCAAATCCTCGAGAAGGGGTCCGCAGACCTTTTCCGAGAGAAAGACCATTCCCATTTTGCAGCTCCTGTTCTCCTGTCCCGGCCCGGAAATCCGGATCCTGTCTCAGTCTCTGCCGGCAGCTTCGTTTTATCCATTCTTCTTTCAGCGGTTCAGCTCCTGCATGAGCTCCACCATATCCTCCGGTTTCCTGATAATGTGATCCGGCCTGCCTCCGAAACGATCCTTTCTGTACCAGTAGGCCCTGCTCCATCCCGCCAGTACGGGGCTCACTCCTGCTCGAAGAGAGCATTCCATATCAAACCAGCTATCTCCCAGCATCACTGCCTGCTCCGGCTTTTTGCCCAGCTTCCGCAGGGCGGTCAGCACCGGTTCCGGATCCGGCTTGTGGGCAGAGGTATCGTCCGCTGTGACCAGATCGTCGAAGTATTCTCTGATCCCGAACTGCTCCAGACCCCGGACCGTAGAGCTCCCCATTCTGGAGGTGACCAGACAGATGATGTAGTTTTTCTGCTTCAGCTGCCGCAGCATGTCTGATACGCCGGGAAAGAGATGAATCTCTTCATTATGGTGATCTGCATAATATTCCCGGTAGATCTCGATATAACGGCGAAGATCCGTCTCATTTCCGCCGAAGAATCTCCTCAGAGTATCGATCATCATCTCTCCAAAGCTGCTGTAAATTTCAGCATCCGAAGGAGCCTTCTTTCCCAGCTTTTGGTACAGGTAATGCCAGGAATTCCGGATCAGCTCATTGGTATCCATAATCGTGCCGTCATAATCAATCAGCACGGTATCTATCTTTCTGCACATTCAAAACTCCCTTTTCTTTTTAAGAAAACGCTGTTAAAATCCAAAGCCGGATTCGTCTGGGATGAACACCTGAAAAGACGGCCCAACCCGTCACTGCGAAGCGTCACTGCAGAATATCATCTGCAGGAGCACGGTCTGTGGATCAGAATTTCAGACTTCCCGGTGTCCTTGGAAATGGAATCACATCTCTGATGTTCGTCATCCCGGTGAGATACATGACAAGACGTTCGAAACCGGTACCGAAGCCGGCATGCTTCACCCCTCCGTATTTTCTCAGATCCAGATACCATTCATAGTCGCTCTCATCCATCCCCATGCGCCGGATTTTTTCTCTGAGGAGATCATACCGTTCCTCACGCTGACTGCCTCCCGTCAGTTCTCCGATTCCCGGCACGAGAAGGTCAAAGGCGGCGACCGTTTTCCCATCGTCATTTCTTCTCATATAGAAGGCTTTGATCTTTTCAGGATAATCTGTCACAAAGACCGGCTTTTTAAAAGCCTCCTCTGACAGATATCTCTCATGCTCTGTCTGCAGATCCATTCCCCATTCAACAGGATAATCAAACTTTCTGTCCGCGCTGCCGAGCATATCAACCGCTTCCGTATAGGAAACCCGGGCAAAGTCTGCATCTGCGATACTGCGCAGTCTTTCCCTGATCCCCTTTGAAATCCGCTTCTCCAGGAAATCGTATTCCATCTCCGCGTTTTCCAGAACATAGCTGATGACATAACGAATCATCTCCTCTGCCAGATCCATCGCTCCATGGATATCCGCAAAAGCGATCTCCGGTTCGATCATCCAGAATTCCGCCATGTGCCGGGAGGTATTCGAATCCTCTGCCCGGAAAGCCGGTCCAAAGGTATAGACGCCTCCAAATGCCAGGGCGTAAGCCTCTGCCTCCAGCTGTCCGCTCACGGACAGGGCCGCTCTTTTCCGGAAAAAATCATCACTGCCATCATTCTTTCCCTCTCCCGGTCCCAGCGTGGTCACCCGGAACATTTCTCCCGCTCCTTCAGCATCACTGCCTGTAAGGATCGGCGTATTTACATACAGAAAACCTTTTTTTCTGAAAAACTCATGCACTGCATATGCGGCCAGTGAACGAACCCGGAAGACAGCCAGAAACGTATTGGCTCTCGGACGAAGATGCGCAATCTCTCTGAGAAATTCCAGACTGTGACGCTTTTTCTGAAGAGGATAATCCCTTTCCGATCCTGCTTCCAGCACAATTTCCCTTGCCTTCAGTTCAAAAGGCTGTCTTCCGTCCGGAGTAAGCTCCAGAATCCCGCGAACAGTCACTCCTGATGCTGCAGTCAGCTTACTGACCCCGGAAAAATCAGGTAGAAAAGCTTCTTCATATACGATCTGCAGTGTGCCGAAACAACTGCCGTCGGACAGTTCAAGAAAACCGAATTTTCCGGAAGCACGGTTGGTTCTCACCCAGCCGCTTACGCTGATCTCCCGGCCGCCGAAGTTCTCTCTGTCTTCATATAATTGTCTGATGTATGTTCTCATAACTCACCCGCTGTACCAGTTTGACTGTTCTGTATAAAAACCTTTGCTGAAATACTATTCAGCGTATCACCCCATTCTGTTCATGTCAATCAGAGATAGCTCCACTGTTGCCGGGATCTGTGATTCGTTATGATGCAGCGATCGGCCACGAAAAAGAATAACCTGCCCGTAATGGAATCCTGCGTCGCTCCTCTCACTGTTTTGAAAGCAGCTTCCTTCAGGACTCCATTCCGGGCAGGATCGTTTCCATCTGATACTGGTCAGTCGCTGAATGATAACGGCTGTTCCGTTACTACCTGTCCATATTACAAAGAAGCAGAGCCGGGGAAAGCTCTGCTTCTTTGTAATCATTATATTTACTATTCTACAAAGGGCATATGAAACCGATTTATCCATATTTCCCGCCAGATCTGTTAAAGGGGGATTTGTCCGGCAGGATCCCTGACCCTTCGTATAGCTATGTAAAATAAGTACGTAACAAGTATCAGTTATCAGCAGCAAAAAGTCAAGATTTTTTCGTGTATACTTCTTCCTTCCACTGTACTGCGATCACTGTTCACTTCTTAACTTCTCAATATTTCCGTGCCGGCTTCATTCCTGAATCCCCAGATATTTCATCACCGCATCCCAGGCTTCCTTTGAATCGGATTTTTTCCCTTTCAGAGCGAGGCCTTCTGCAATTGCCGCCTTCGGTGCGGAAGAATGGATATCCTCCACACTCTTCCTGGCGTCGGACTTCATGCTGAGCGCGACCGGGAAAAGATCCAGCCTGTCTGTCCTGATTCCCTCCAGGAAAGTCCGTACTGCCATCGGGCAGGTTCCGGCCCAGATGGGATAGATCAGGATCACACGATCATACTTCAGCATCTGCTTTCCGGACAACTGAACTTTGATTTCCGGACGGGCGTCCTTCTTCTTTTCCCGCATGGCCTGACCGGCGCAGATAAAGAAGCTCCCTGAATATTTCCGTTTCGTCTCGATATGATACAGATTGCTTCCCGGAATGTCATCATGGAGTTTTGCTGCCAGTGCCGCCGAACGGCCGCTCCAGGAATAATAGGCTATCAGAGTATCTGCCATAATTTCTCCTTCCTCAATTTGGTTTCGTAATTGATATTATATCATCATTCCGGTCCGCTTCCGAAAAGAAAATCCAGGCCGGCAAATCAGACGGGTGTTCATCGTTACTATTCATTAACAGAAAAAGGGACACAGCCTGATCAGACCATGTCCCTTATGAAATAACAGCTATTACGCATTATGTCTATGATGTCTGAACCGGCTGCCATTCCACTCACACGAACAGGCCGATCAGAATCGGATCCACGATGAAAGTCCTGATTTCCCTGATTCTACACCCTGAAAGACGCCGTCTCCTCAGATGGATGCCTCTGCCGCGTTCATTTTAGCAACAATCCCCGCATCAGCCTCGACGTCTCTCTTTACCAGCTTGAGAGTCGATTCAGTATAAGTCTCGAGTTCGCCGAGAAGATAAGCTTCATAAGAAGGCATTTTGATGCCTTCCGCTGAGCTGAATTCAGCAGCGCCTCTGCCTGCGGAAAGCTTCGCGACGATCTTTTCTACCATTTCCTTCTTTGCATCGGAAACAGCAGGGATATTCTTTCTGAGATGGTCATCAAAGTAGGCATAATCCGTCTTCTGCATCATGTACGCATACTTGAGTGCGATCATGTTGATGCTGAAATTTTTGGAAACTCTGAGATCGGAAAGATAGCTCTGAAGAGTATCTTCAGCGAATCCGCTGAGCCATCCATAGCGCTTTTTGTAGAAAGTGCGTTCGTCAGCAGTCTGTGCGCCCTGCACCTGCTGCACCTGACCTAACATTTCCCACTCTTCTGCGATGATGCTGTTGATAAGCTTGTCGTTATCAGTTGCATCTTTTAAAAACCTGATCATAATTTAAAACCTCCATTTCAGCTGTTTCCAGCTGTCACATTATTCCTGTAAGTAAGATCCCCTGTGATGGACATAATGCTATAGGCGTGATATGTCGAACCTACACATCTATTTTAATGCCTGCGGAGGAAAAGTACAACCTGTTTCTCAACCGACAAGCTCATATCCTGCATCTTCCACCGCTTTTTTGACCGCTTCATCGGATACTTCCGCATTCAGTTCGAGAACAGCTTCGTCTGCCTCATGATTCGGGGACGCCTTGTCCACCTCCGGCAGAGCTTCCAGGGATTTCTTTACATGCTCTTCACAGCGATGGCACATCATTCCTTTGACTTTGATTGTTTTCTGCATCTGATTAACCTCCATTTCATATCCGGCTTCTTCTACAGCCTTCTTTAAATCGATTTCCGGAATCTCTGCGTTCAGCGCAAGAACTGCTTCACCGGTTTCATGGTCCGGAGAAGCCTGATCGACCTGCGGCAGTGATTCCAGCGCTTTTCTGACATGATCTTCACAGTGAGTGCACATCATGCCCCTGATTCTGATCGTCCTGCTCAGCCCGGAAAGATCCGCCGCCCCCTCCGAACCAGCTGTAAAGACCGGCTGCCGGAACTGGGAAGCTTCCGGATTATCAGTATTTTCAATAATCTTTTCCCCAAGCTTCAGCCTGTCATTCTCGATCCTTTTATCACGCCCTGCGCTGTTCAGATCAAAGAGATTCAGTCTGAGAGCGTTGGAAACGACGCAGACACTGGAGAGGCTCATGGCCAGCGCCCCCAGCATCGGGCTCATGGCCCAGCCGTTCAGATTGATATAGACACCTGCGGCGACAGGGATACAGATAATATTATAAATGAAAGCCCAGCCGAGATTCTCCTTGATATTCCTGACTGTCGCCCGGCTGAGTCTGAGAGCGGCCGGAAGATCCGTCAGCTTACTGTTGACGAGGACGACATCGGCGGCGTCGATCGCGACATCCGTGCCGGCACCGATTGCAATTCCAACATCGGCCCTTGTCAGAGCCGGTGCGTCATTGATCCCGTCGCCGACCATAGCAACCCGGCCTTTTTCCTGGAGCCTGCGGATCACCTGTTCTTTTTCTCCCGGGAGCACGCCTGCGACGACCTCGTCCACTCCGGCCACTGCTCCGACCGCTCCGGCTGTACGCGGGTTATCTCCCGTTAACATGACGACATGAATCCCCATATTCCGGAGTTCATCGATTGCCTGACGTCCCTCCTCTTTTATCGTATCCGCTACGGCAATGATTCCCTGAATCACACCGTCCTTCAGGAAGAAGAGAGGGGTCTTTCCCTCATCCGCCAGCAAGTCCGCTTTTTTCTCCATTTCATCCGGGATAAGGGTGATCGATTGAATGAACTTCATACTGCCGCCTGTCAGAATACTGCCGTCCAGTTCTGCCTGAATGCCGCTGCCTGTCAGGGACCGGAAAGCGCTGACCTCACGTACATTGATCTTTTTCGACCTGGCGTATTCCATCACGGCTCCTGCCAGAGGATGTTCACTTTTGCTTTCCAGAGCCGCTGCCAGTTCCATGAGCTCGTCAGATCCCTTACCGTCTGCCGGGATGACATCCGTGACAGACGGTCTTCCCGTCGTCACCGTGCCGGTTTTATCGAGAGCCGCAATCTGAATTTCTCCTGCCGCTTCCAGAGATTCGGCCGTTTTAAAGAGGATCCCGTGCCGCGCTCCGAGACCATTCCCGACCATAATTGCGACCGGAGTCGCCAGACCCAGAGCGCATGGACAGCTGATCACCAGTACAGAAATCGCTCTCGCGAGAGAAAAACCGGCAGTCTGCCCCGCCAGCATCCAGGCTGTAAAAGTAATCAGTGCAATTCCAAGAACGACCGGTACAAAAACACCGCTGACCTGGTC
>JAEIGA010016622.1_pt1 | contig 11189 bp, 8 predicted proteins | sample 9270691 | NCBI WGS metagenome assembly JAEIGA01 (sample SAMN17057246, study PRJNA624740) | gut metagenome | biome: biome; isolation source: fecal sample | host: Bos grunniens | place: China: Xizang | collected 2019
AACCACCGTTTCAGCGGGAACCATTGCTTCAGGTCACGAACCTTGAAAATCACTTTCTTTTCTGTGTTTTCCATGATCAGACCTCCTTGCTGTCTTCATAGCGGAAGCAGCGCACACAGTGGCCGCCTCCCAATTCGTAGGAACCGGGCTTGCAGGTCTTGCAGCGCTCGGTGGCGTAGGGGCATCGGGTGGAGAACACACAGCCCTCCGGGAAATCGCCCGCCTTGGGCACAACACCGGGGATAGTGGCCAGCGCACCGCTTTGACCGAATTTGGGCAGCGTGGACAGAAGACCGGCGGTATAGGGATGGGAGGGATTGATGAACAAATCCTTCACCATAGCCTCCTCCATGATCTCACCGCAGTACATAACGATGACCCGGTCACACATTCTCTTAATAACACCCAGATCATGGGTAATGAACATAATTGCCGTACCCAGCTCGTCACGGAGCTCACGCATCAGCTTCAGCACCTGGGCCTGGATGGTCACATCCAATGCGGTGGTGGGCTCGTCAGCGATCAAAAGCTCCGGTCTGCAGGCCAGCGCCATGGCGATCATGACTCTCTGACGCATACCGCCGGACAGCTGATAGGGATACTCCTTCATGCGTTGCTCGGGCTCTGCCACACGGGCCATGCGCAGCATTTCAATACCCTTGGCATTGGCCTCTGCCTTGGTAAGCCCCTGGTGGAGCATAAAGGTCTCACGCAGCTGATGACCGATGGTAAACACCGGATTCAAGCTGGTCATGGGCTCCTGGAAGATCATGGAGATCCGGTTGCCACGGATCTTCTGCATCTGCTTAATGGGCAGCTTCAGCAGATTTTCTCCACGGAAAGCAATCTCGCCGGAGATTCTTGCAGGCGGGGTCTTGACCAACCGCATCACAGACAGGGATGTCATGGACTTACCACAGCCGGACTCACCTACGATACCCAGGGTCTCACCCTTGTGGATCTGAAAATTCACCTTGTTCAGGATCTTTACGGATTCGTTGTAGTCATTGTCAAACCACAGTTCCAGATCCTTAATGTCTAATATAACTTCTCTTTCTTCAGACACCGCAGCCACCTCCTTACTTCAGTCTGGGATCCAGCCGCTCACGGAGGCCTTCTCCGAAGAAAATAAATCCAAATACCGCCACGATCATCCAGACACCGGGCCAGAGGATCATGTGGGGATATACCAGGAACATGCCTTGACCGTCTGCAATGATAGCACCCCAGTTAGGAATGGTGGGATCCAGGCCAACGCTCAAGTAGGCCAGGGTTGCAGCGGACAGGATCGTACCGGAAATACCCGTGCAGAAACGAATAATCAGATAGTGGGAGCAAGAGGGCATAATATGCAGCAGCATGATCCGCAGATGGGATGCGCCCATGGCCTTTTCCACTTCAATAAATTCCTTTTGCTTCAAAGACAGCACCTGGCTTCGGGTCATACGGCACACACCGGGCAGGGCCGTGACCACCAGGGCGATCATAAGCTTTTCAATACCGGGTCCCAACACAGACGCCACAACCATTGCAAGTAAGGTGGTGGGCAGAGAGTGCAGACCCTCCATGATACGCATGAGCAAAGCATCCACTTTCTTGAAATAGCCGCAGAGGATGCCGCAAAACGCACCCACAAATACCGCCAGGAAATTCACGCCGAAGCCCAGCAGCAGGGAGATGCGAGTACCGTAGACCATACGGGAGAAAATATCCCGGCCGTGGGTATCTGTACCCAGCAGGTGCTCGGAGGAGGGCAATTCAAAACGGTTGGTATAGTCGTAGGCGTCGGGATCATGGGTCGCAATATAGGGTGCAAACACAGCCATGATTACCAGGACTGCAATAATCGTACCGCCAACCAGCATTCTACCGTTTCGCTTTATAAAGTTCTTCAGCGGCATTCTTCTTTTCTTCTTCATCATTACCGCCTCCTTTATAGATCGATCCGGGGATCCAGCTTCTTATACACAATATCCAGCAAAATGTTCATGCCTGCATAGATCAGCGTGATGAACATGATAATGCCCTGCTCCTGGTAATAGTCGCTTCGCATCAAGGAGGTGTAGGCCAGCTTGCCCACGCCCTGGATATTAAACACGTTCTCAATAACGGTAGAGCCGCCCAGCATAGCGCCGATGGAACCACCCACGATGGTGACCACCAGGGACATGGTATTTTTCAGCGCATGCTTGTAGTTGACCATCCGCTCAGATAAGCCCTTAGCTCTGGCTGTGCGGATATAGTCTGCACTAAGCACATTGAGCATCTGAGAGCGGGTCTGTCTGGCAAGACCTGCCACATGACCCATACCCAGGGCAAAGCAAGGCAGCACCAGAGATCTGAGCGCCGCCCCCCAGCCATAGTGACTGATTAGTTTATATCCGTCCAATGGGAAAAGATCCATCTTAAAGCTGAACAGATATAGCAACATCAAGCCTAACCAGAAGGTTGGTATGGAGTCAAATAGGATCGACGAAGCCGATATGGTGTAGTCCAGCGGTGAATTTCGATGTGTCGCCGCAAACACACCCGCTGGTATGGCTACTATCACCGTTAAGATCGTACTAAATAGGGTGATCAGCAAGGTCGGCTCCATACGGTCCGCAATGGCCTGGAACACCGGCTCTTTACTGAACAGAGAGTCACCCCAGTCTCCTTTGAATACATTTTTCATGTAGCGCAGATATTGAACAATGGCAGGATCGTCAAAGCCATGCTTTTCCTCCAACTCCTGCACCTGCGCGTCTGTCATATCCTCGGTATCATACATCAGATGGATGGGATCTACAGGCAGGGCCTGCATCAAAAAGAAGATGATGGCCATGGAAATGAACACCGTAGGGATCAGTGACAGAATTCGTTTGACGAGAAACTTTCCCATTTTGCATATATCCTTTCTTTTTAGATTACCACCTGTGTTCTGGCAGTGCCAAGACCGGATGCGGTGGCAAACAGGGTAACTTCCTTTGCCTCCGGCTTCACCGCCACGGTGATCCGACCTGCGTACATTTGCCGCACAGGATTATTCACAGGGGTATGATCGCAATTATCCGAGCCTGTGGCGATCACCTTACCGCCCTGGGCGGCGAAGGTCACCAGCGGATCGGCATCCGGTACTTCCCGTCCGTCCTCATCCAGGCACAGGCAGGTAAACAGCAGCAGGTCCTCTTGGGAGGCTGCCGTATTTTCCGGAATCAGCTGCAGCTTGCAGGCTGGCTTGGTGGTTTGTATCAGATCACGACATACAGGCTGATCCTCCCGATAACCAACCGCCTCCAGCGTGCCCGGTTCGTAGGGCACTTGCCATATGCTGTAGCTGTAGGGCTCGATCTGCTGACAGCCCAGGCTGATGCCATTATGGATCAGCTCCACCCTTCGGCAATTGGAATACACATGGATTTCAACAGCCTGCTGCTCCAAACCCTTCCAATTCCAATGGGATGCAATATGCACCATCGGGTCTTCCAGCCAGAAGGACTGATTGAGATAAAATGCGCTCTTTTTCTGCAGGAACATATCGATTGCACCGGAACGGGCACCGATGGCAGGCCATTGTGCCTCGCCTCGATAGTCAATACCGCTCCATTGGTAGCCGCCGATGACCCAGGGGCGCTTTTTCAAAAAGCTCCAGGAGTAGGCTCTTCCGGGATATTTTTCTGAGCGGTCATGGTCCAGGCACCAGGAGCGAGGTCCGCTGTCCGGCGCAGTTTCCGATTCCTTGACCAAATACCAGCCCCGGGTGGTGTCCGTCGAACAGCACTCCGTTGCCAGAATCGCCTTGTCCGGATACTGGGCATGAACCGTGTCATAGGTATGCAAATTATAGTTAATGCCGATCACATCGCAATCTGCAAAGACCGCAGAGGCTGTAGGATCAAAATTCTCTGCGCACAGGATCAGACGATCCGGATCCATGGTGCGGATCTTATGGACCATGGCCTTATGTATCTTTCTGCCAATGTCCGTAATGTGATTGGGCTCTTCGTTACTGGTGGACCAGAAGATCACGCTGGGGTGATTTCTGTCCCGTTTGATCAGGAACTCCAGCTGGGACATGCCATCATCGGTGGTATCAAACCGACGGGTCTCATCCACCACCAAAAATCCCATTTCATCCAGCATATCCATGGTGGATTCCTTGTGGGGATAATGGGCGGTGCGGAAGCCGTTGGTGCCCATCTGTTTCAGAAGCTCTAATTTGTATCGATTCATGTTATCCGGTACTGCCAAACCGGTAAAGGCAAAATCCTGGTGGCAGTTCACACCGTTGATAAAGACAGGCTTTCCGTTGATCAGCAGACCGTTTTTCGCATCTGCGGATACGGTACGGAAGCCGATCCGCACCTTATTTTCATCCACAAGCTGCTGTCCCCGGTAAAGCCTGGTCCACGCCGTATAGAGATACGGCGCATCCGGATTCCACAATGTGGGATTTTCTACCGGGATGCTGTACGGAAGCATCTGGGTCTGTCTCAACGACAAAGTGCCCTCAGCCTGTCCACAGGCAATTTCCTGTCCATCGCCGTCCAGAATCACGCTGGTTACAGAGATTTCCGCAGCTTCGTAGCTGTCATTTCGCAAGGTCGCTTCCAGCTCCACCGCCCAGCTGCCGTCTTCCTTTTTCCGGGCCGGAGCATAAATGCCGTAGCGGTCAATGGACACAGGCTCTGTGACCACCAGACGCACATCCCGGTAAATACCGGCACCGGCATACCACCAGCCATCATGCTCCTTGCCGTTCACATAAACAGCAATCACATTTTCCTTGTCAAAATAGACCAGCTCGCTGATGTCCACAGAAAAGGACACCGCTGCCGCAAAACTGCGTTTGATCAAAATGCCGTTCAGGTAGACGGTAGCTTCATGGGCAATGCCGTCAAACTCCAGGCAGATCCGTTTTTCTGCGGCCCACTCCGGCTTTAGGGTAAAATGCTTTCTGTACCAGGCGTTTTCATAATCAAAAAAGCCTTTCTGGGCATTTCTGCCCTCCTTGGGGGCTTGGGTTACTATGTAATCATGGGGCAGATCCACATTGTGCCAGCCCTCGTCCCGCAGCTCGCATTTGGCATCCCGGTAACCTTTTTCACTGTCGTCGTAATGATAGGCCGCAGGACCCATCAGCTTGCGCACAGTCTTACTTTGATACACCACCGCAGGCTTATTTAACGGGACATTCTGTTCCAGATCGCCCAAATGAAAGCGCCAATCGTTATTCAGTGAGAGGATTTGTCTCATGGTTTTCCTCCTACAGACTCTTGATAATGGATGCATAGCGGTTCAGAAGCCACCGATACGCCTCCGGGGAGAAATGATAATTGGGTTTTTCTGCGCCCTTTGCCATAGCCTCATCGATCCAGGGTCTCTGGGCCAGATTTTGGAAGCTTAAACCGCTGAAGCGGTAATTGTCAAAACACGGAATGGCATAGCGTCCCGCAATCTGCAGCATAGCATCTACATAATCAATATCCCGCAGACCCAGACTATTGGGCTTGCGCTTGCGGTTATAATTGGTCATAAACAGGAGCTTTGCCTTGGGGTACTTTTCTAACAGACCCTGTGCCAGCACATTCAGCGCGCCCATAAAGGTAGAATCATCCATAGATTCCGGGTCGCCCATGGGCACATCCAGTCTTCTGTCGTTTGCGCCGCCCAGAACCACCACATAATCCGCCGGTTCTTCCATCTGTGCATAACGACGGCACATAGGCTCTCCATGCCCTTCCACATAGGCCAGGGTGTTTCCATTGACCCCGTGATTATGAACAATCATCTGTTCCTGCTGTGCCAGCAAGCTGGGCCAGGTATATTCTGTACCGGAAACATTGCCGTAAATCAGCGAATCTCCCAATACCACCATCGTTTTACCCTCAAGAATTCCCATGTGTCAGCCTCCTGTGTTTCAGAATAATAACCATACCTCTGCTACTATACATACTTATTTTACAGCAATTTGCTCAAGAATCATATTTAGCATTGCTACATTAAGGTTTAATTACACTAAATCTCCCGTCGCTTTGCATTTAAACGCATTTTGTTTTCTGTTAATTTTTACTAATGGACTTTATGGTATTTTGTCGCTAAAATATATAAAAAGAACAATTTTTCAATTGAGGAGGTGTCACAGTGGAATTTATTCAATTAAAATATTTCCAGGCCGTCGCGAAAACCGGAAAAATCGTCACCGCCGCCAAAAGTATGTTTGTGACACCACCGGCCATTTCTTCCGCCATTTCTCAATTGGAACGGGAATTGGGCACGCCCCTTTTTTCCCGTGTGGGCAATCGGCTCACTCTGAACCAGCAGGGACAGATCCTGCTGCGGCATACCAATATTATCTTGTTTAACTTCGGTGCTGCCAAGGCCGCTATTCTGGAAAGTCTGCCGGAGGGTCCGCTGCACATCTCTGTTGCCGCCACTCAAACGCACCTGCTTTCTGATCTGCTGGCAGCCTTCTCCGTGAAATACCCCACCCATACGGTTACCTTGAACGCCACCAACGGCGAGGGTCTGTTTAAGGGTGCTTTCCAGTACCGGTATGCCTTTTTGCTGACCGCCGAAAATCATGCGGCCACCTCTTTGCCGGAGGAATGTCACCGCATCCATTTGTTTGAAGATCGCCCTGCGATCATGGTGCGCAGGAATCATCCTCTGGCGCAGAAGCAAATCGTCAGTCTGGGAGATTTGGAGGATTATCCCCTGGTCCACTCCCGATCCTACTCTGATTATTTTTCTCCCATCTTCTCTTTGTACGAGGATCTGGGGCTGCCCCAGCCCGTCATTCGCACCTACAGCCACCTGGTATGCCAAACCCTGGTTATGCAAAGCAACACCGTGTGCATGACCACAACCCGGGCCTCTGCCGGTTCTGACAAATTTGTCTGCATTCCCCTGGAAGCGCCGGGTATTTCCTGGAACACCTGGCTCTATGTACGCAAAGGACGCACCATGTCCGAAGCCGAAGGCACATTCCTGCGGTTTATGAGTGAATTTTATCAAATCCAGCTCCCCGAAGAAATTGTTTAATTCCCGAACGAAAGGAGGAAACGACCTGTGGAAATTACGCAATTGAGATATTTTATGGCGGTTGCCAAAACCGGAAAAATCGTCACCGCCGCGGACAATCTGTTTGTCACCCCACCGGCCATTTCCACCTCCATCGCACAGCTGGAACGGGAGTTGGGCGTACAGCTGTTTACACGGCACGCCAACCGCCTGCAGCTGAATAAGCAGGGCGAGATCTTCCTGGGCTACGTGGAAGCCATTCTAACAAGCATCAACAGCGCCCGTACGGAAATCCAGGAAAGTATGGAACACGGCCCGCAGCATATTTCTATTGCGGTGACCTCCTCCAACCTATGGATCGACCTGACCGCAGCCTTTACGCTGGAGTATCCCCAATTCACCTTGACCACCGGAACGATGGCCACCAGTGATCTGCTGGCAGGCACCTTCAGCAACCGTTATTCCTTCATTCTTGCCTCTGACGGAGATCTGACACCCAAGCTGGTGGAAGAATGCAGCAATCTGCTGCTGTTTTATGATTCTCCGGCGGTGATGGTTCACAAATCCCATCCCCTGGCACAAAAGGAAACCATCAGTCTACAGGAGCTTGCCCAACAGCGACTGATCTGGCCCAGAACCAACCCGAATTTCACAGAGAAATACTATCAGTTGTTCCGTGATAACGGTGTGCCCATTCCCGTGATCTGTACTTACAGCTATCTGATTTGTCAATCTCTGGTTGCGCAAAGCGCCGCTGTTGCCTTGACCACCATGCACGCACAAAACGCCTGCATGGAGGATTTCCGTTTTATCCCCCTGGAAGCCAACAACATTCAATGGGCCCAGCGGATGTATTGGCGTGAGGACCGTCCTCTGACGGGCGCAGAGCACGCCTTCCGGGATTTTATGGTCGAATATCATTCCAATTAACGAGGCTATGGAAGCATGTTTCCACAGCCTCGTTTTCATTTAATATATCGTAAATAATCCTAAATTGTTTATCCGGCACTTCCTATGTTAGGATATATGTAGATAAATATATATTTTTGGAGGTATCTATGGAACGCTGGGCTCGTATCAACTACCAACCGGCCATTGCCCTGGGTGAAAACGGGCAACGACTGACCGGCTCTGCAGCGCATGCGCTGATCTCTCGAAAAGCCGCTTGCGAAGGCATGGTTTTGCTAAAAAACGAAAATAACCTTCTCCCCTTCCGCAAGGGCACCAAAATCGCCCTGTTCGGTCGTGGACATATCGACTATATTAAGGGTGGCGGTGGCAGCGGCTCTGTGTCTACTGCCTATACAAAAAATCTGTACCAGGGGCTGATGGAAAAGGAAGCCGAGGGCAAGGTACAGGTCTATCATCCCCTGTCCGATTACTACGCACAGGAATTGAAGGAAGAATGTGATTTCCTCAACGCCCTGGATCGCAAGGTCTATGCCCGGGAGCGTCTGGTCAACGGTGTGGGCTCTCAAGAACCCCAGGTACCCCAGCAGCTCATGGCAGATGCCGCTGCGTTTGCAGATGTGGCTGTGTTCACCATCTCCCGCTATTCCTGTGAAAAGTACGAGCGCCATCCCGGCAAGGGTGATTTCCTGCTGTCCGAGCAGGAAGCAGCTCTGCTGCAGGAAGTCAAAGCGCATTTTTCCCATATCGCCGTGGTGCTGAATATCGGCGGTGTGATGGATGTGACCTGGTTCAGCGAGGACACCGGCATTGAATCTGCTTTGCTGGCCTGGCAATCCGGTATGGAAGGCGGTCTGGCCATTGCCGATATTCTGTGTGGTGATGTAAATCCCTCCGGCAAGCTGACCGATACCTTTGCCCGAAATTATCTGGACTTCCCCTCCGGTGCTACCTTTGAGGAATCCATTGATTTTGTCAATTACTACGAGGATATTTACAACGGCTACCGCTATTTTGAGACCATTCCCGGTGCGAAGGATAAGGTAATTTATCCCTTTGGCTACGGCTTAAGCTACACCCAGTTCCAGGTCAGCGGTTACACCGCCTGCAAGGATGCAGATACCATCCGTGTGGAATGCACCGTGGAAAATGTGGGCAAGCTGCCCGGCAAGGAAGTGGTGCAGATCTACGGCGAAGCCCCCCAGGGCAAGCTGGGCAAGGCCAAGCGGGTTCTGTGCGGTTTCCAGAAGACCCGTCTGCTGCAGCCCGGTGAAAGCCAGCATCTGACCATTTCCTTTGATGTGGAGCTGCTGGCCAGCTATGACGATCTGGGCGCTGTGCAAAAGTCTGCTTTCCTGCTGGAAGCCGGCGAATACGCCATCTATGGCTGCACCGACCTGCGCCAGACTCAGCAGGTGTTAAGCTTCACTCTGGCAGATACCCAAATCATTTCCCAGTGTTCCCCCCGTGCTGTCCCCACCGAGCTGCCCCACCGCATGCTGGCAGATGGCACCATGCAGAAGCTGCCCATGCTGCAGGCTCAAGAGCCCAAGCCCCTGCCCCAGGAACTGAAGCCCCAGTATCCCGACCAGAAATTCACGCTGTTCGATGTGGCTGAGGGTAAAGTCAGCGTAGAGGAACTGGTTGCTCACATGTCCGACAAGGAACTGGGCGATATGCTCTACGGTCACAACACCGTATCCGTCTCCCCCACCAACGGCATTGGCGGCGGTGGACGAAAGTCTCCCATGGCCATCCCCCTGGTACCCACTGCTGACGGCCCTGCCGGTCTGCGAATTCCTCTGGAGGTTGGCATTTATACCACCGCTTTCCCCTCTGCTACCCAAATCGCCTGCAGCTGGGATCCCGAAATTGCCTACGAGGTTGGCAAGGCCATTGCCCTGGAAATGAAGGAGAATAATATCGGTGTGTATCTTGCACCGGCATTGAATGTCCATCGTGACCCCATGTGCGGTCGTAACTTTGAGTATTACTCTGAAGATCCCCTGATCTCCGGTCGCATGGCTGCCGCTGCTGTTAAGGGCATCCAGGACCAGGGTGTGGTCGCCACCATCAAGCACCTGGCCTGCAACGGCAAGGAGACCAACCGCCGCAACAGCGACTCCCGTCTGTCCGAGCGTGCCCTGCGTGAGATCTATCTGAAGGGCTTCGAGATCACCGTCAAGGAGGCAAAGCCCTGGGCGCTGATGACCGCCTACAACATGGTCAACGGTGTCCGCTCCTCCGCCCATTACGATATCATCACCGGCATCCTCCGTGATGAATGGGGCTGGGACGGTCTGGTTATGACCGACTGGCATGTACTGGGCTCTCAGGTGGATGAGCTGCTGGCAGGCAACGATCTGAAGATGCCCGAGGCTGTCCGCATCGACGCTGTGATCAACAACGATCCGGCTCCCGGTGTGCCCATTCGTGGTGTTGCCTCCCAGGGTGTGTTCTATGACCTGGGTGAAATGATCACCAGCGGTGAAGTTCCCAGAGCCATTGCCCAGCAAAGTGTAAAGCGCGTGCTGGAAATGATTATCAAGCTGGGAGAGCAGATGTAAAATACCTATATAAAAAGAAACCCCTGTCATTCTGAGGAGCTGTCAAGCGACGAAGAATCTACGCATTTTGTTAACACTTTCCGTTAACTTGGTGCGTAGATCCTTCGACTTCGCTTCGCTCCGCTCAGGATGACAGGTTTTTTCTTTAGTTGTTCTTCAAATTGGGAATGTTCCAATCCAGATCAAAGCCGCTGAGCATTTCCTTGATGGCCTGGATCTGTTCCGGGCTGAGGGTATCCAGTTTGGCGTCAATAATCTGCACCATATCCTGCATACTGTAGGCTACCACAGCATTTTCAATTACCATACCATTGGCCAGGGTCAAGCTGACCTTTGCATAAACCGGTGTGCTGCCGTAATTGGCAATATCCATATTCTTCAGCCGCAGGGTCAGACAGTTCCGGAAGGTATCCACATGACGATCCACCACCCGATTCTCTGTGAGCCACAGGCTGTAGCCCATGGTCTCAAACAAGCTCTGTACCGTTTGGTCTGCGTAAAACTCCGCCTTGTAGCCAAAGCCGGTTACGGAGGTTGCCAGGCTCAGCTTGGTAATGCCCACATAGATCCGGTGGAAAGTGTAGCTTCCATCTGCCGTCCGGATCGCAATATAGCGATTGCCGTTAGCTGCCACCCAATCGGATGCCACATCACCTGCAACCTGCAGCTGTCCCAATTGGGCATCGCTGTAGCTGTCGGTGGAGGAATCCA
>JAEIGA010016623.1_pt1 | contig 11188 bp, 10 predicted proteins | sample 9270691 | NCBI WGS metagenome assembly JAEIGA01 (sample SAMN17057246, study PRJNA624740) | gut metagenome | biome: biome; isolation source: fecal sample | host: Bos grunniens | place: China: Xizang | collected 2019
GGATTGTTTTTTGGACCGTTTCCGCCATAAGGGTTGTTTGCCATAAAAAGTTTTTAATGGTTTGTGTTTGCTAATCAGCATGCATGAAATGCAGCATGCTTAGGGGATTCAGGATTAGTCGAGGTTAGGGATCTGCTCTGATGGAGCATCAGCCCAAAGGCGTTCCAGGTCATAGTGATCGCGTGTTTCTGGCACGAAGACATGCACCATGATGTCAACATAGTCCATCGCCACCCATACGCAGTTCTCAAGTCCAGCCACCTTTACAGGTTTCTCGCCGAGGTCAACTCTCATTTTCTCCTCAACAGAGTCAGTGATTGCTTCAATCTGGCTTGGTGATCCACCTTCGCATATAACAAATGCTTTTGTTATGCATCCGTCTATGCCGCTGAGGTCGATTACTGTTATGTCGCGTCCTTTTTTGTCCTGAATAGCCTCTACAGCCTTGTCAACTAATTTTTTTATTTCTGTCGTCATTTTTTTCAATAGTTATTAAATAGAAAAATACATTCAAGATGCAAAGTTACATTATTTATTTTAAACAATCGTTATGCATGGGTTATTTTTGTGTTTTTTTATCTAAACAGAATAGTTTTACATCCTTTTTCGTTAATTGCCTTGATGAATGTCATACCTCAAAATACAGATGATAAAAACATCGGATGATGCTTTGGCGCTGAAAATCGCGAAATTTCGTCTTTTCTGTAACTGCTTGATGATTAACGTGTTGTGTTTTGTAATCGTTCCTGTTGTATTTATGCTCTGTCCCATTGGCAGTCTTTGGCTATGTTATTCGTAGCCTTTTGCAATATCAGATGCTGCTTCTTGTCATCTGAAATAGTGCATATATCGTGCCAAAACATAGCTTTTGGGTTGAAATATGACAGTGTGTCATACTGAAAAGAGGAGATATTAGCACCTTAAAACGTGATTATGATAAATACGGCATATGAAATTCTGTGCAGAAAAAAGTATTGCGGGCAATCGTAGAAAATACTCTCTTGCATAGATAAATCGTTCGCAAGGCATCATCTGCCAGAAGTGCTCATGGCGCGCTACTTTGTGCTTGGATTTTTGATAGACGAAAATTAAAAAAATATAAAAAACAGATATTATCGCCAAATTCATCTTTCTTGGCGAAAAAAGTTTGTCTTTTATTCTTTAGTTTGTTTAAAAAGTTGTATCTTTGCAGACACTATGCAACCCAAAAACCTACTATGAACACAACAAAATATTTTTTTGCAGTCGACCTCGGTGCAACGAGCGGTCGTACTATTATCGGTAACATCAGTGATGGAAAAATCACTCTTGAAGAAGTTACACGTTTTCCAAACAATCTAATACAGACATCCGGACAGTTTTACTGGGATATCTATGCACTTTATAATGAGATTATCCGCGGCTTGAAAGAAGTAGCAAAGCGCGGCCTTGATATTGTCAGCATAGGCATTGACACATGGGGTGTTGACTTCGTCTTTATTGGCGAGGATGGTCAGATACTGCGTAATCCGCGTGCATATCGTGACCCTCACACATTCTCTGCGCTCGATGACTATCTGCGCAATGTGCGTACGAAGAAAGAACTGTATGACATCACAGGCATACAGCTAATGAATTTCAACTCGCTTTTCCAGCTCTATGCCATGAAGCGTGCGCAGAATACTGCCATGAAGTGTGCGCATAAGGTGCTCTTTATGCCTGACGCACTGTCATGGATGCTCACAGGCAACGAGGTGTGCGAATATACTATTGCTTCTACAGGCGAGCTCATCGACCCTCGTACAGGACAGCTCGACGAAGAACTCCTTGCTACGGTTGGAATGTCGCGCTCTAAGTTCGGCAAGATGGTACAGCCAGGTACACTTGTTGGCACACTGACTGCCGAAGTGCAGGAGATTACCGGACTGGGCCCTGTGCCTGTTTATGCCGTTGCAGGCCATGATACAGGCTCGGCAGTTGCTGCTGTTCCTGCTAAGAACGAGGAATTTGCATATCTTTCTTCTGGCACTTGGAGCCTTATGGGTATCGAAACAAAGGATGCTGTCATTAACGACCGCTCTTATGAGTTGAACTTCACTAATGAAGGCGGTATAGAGGGCACAACACGATTCCTGAAGAATATATGTGGCATGTGGCTGCTCGAAAGATGTCGTAAGGAGTGGGGCGACAGCGTGCCACAGGACTATGGAACACTCTTTGGAAATGCTATGGAGGTTGAAGGATTCCAGTCTATCATTAATCCTGATGACCAGATGTTCGCTAATCCTGCAAATATGCAGGAGGCTATTCAGGAATACTGCCGTATGACAGACCAGCATGTACCAGAAGGCTATGCTGAGATTATACGCTGTATCTTCGATTCTCTTGCGCTGCGCTACCGTCAGGTATTCCTCTGGCTTAAGGAATTCGCTTCGTTCGATATCAAGACGCTGCATATCATCGGCGGTGGTTCGAAGAACGACTATCTGAATCAGTTCACAGCAAATGCTACAGGTGTGCGTGTGCTGGCAGGTCCGCAGGAGGGCACAGCGCTCGGCAATATCATGGTGCAGGCTAAGGCCGTGGGCATGGTAGGTGATATATGGGAGATGAGAAAGATTATTGCCGACTCACTCTCGCTGAAGGAATACATGCCACAGGACAGCGCACTGTGGGAGGTGAAATACCAGTTGTTCCTTGATATCGTAGCGAAGAAAGGGTAGGGCTTCTCACCATTTGAAATAGAAAAACTTGAAAATAATATAAGAACAACTAAAACTAACAGAAAAATGAAAGCAGAATTAATTTCAAAGGCTTATGAAGTAGCCAAAGAACGCTATGCTGAGATTGGCGTTGATACAGAAAAAGTTCTTAAGCAATTGCAGGACTTCCACCTTTCTCTGCACTGCTGGCAGGCTGACGACGTAAAGGGTTTCGAGGTACAGGCAGGCGCTATGTCAGGCGGTATACAGTCAACAGGCGACTTCCCTGGTGCTGCACGCAATATTGACGAACTGCGTCAGGACATCCTCAAGGCTAAGAGCCTTATACCAGGTAGCCACAGACTTAACCTCCACGAAATCTATGGTGATTTCAAAGGACAGGTGGTTGATCGTGACGAGGTGACAGTTGAGCACTTCCAGTCTTGGATTGACTGGGCTAAGGAGAATGATACACTCCTCGACTTCAACTCTTCTTCATTCTCACATCCAAAGTCTGGCTCACTCTCACTCGCTAATCCTGACGAGTCAATTCGTAAGTTCTGGGTTGAGCATACAAAGCGTTGCCGCGACATCGCTAATGCAATGGGTGAAGCACAGAACGACCCTTGTATCATGAACCTCTGGGTACATGACGGATGCAAGGATGTTAGCGTTAACCATGCGCTCTACCGCAACACTCTGAAGAAGTCACTTGACGAGATTTTTGAGAAGGAGCAGCCTATGATGAAAGACTGTATCGAGGGTAAGGTATTCGGCATCGGTCTTGAGTCATTCACAGTTGGATCACACGATTTCTACACAGCATATGCTGCACAGAATGACAAGCTGCTGACAATTGACACTGGTCACTATCACCCAACAGAGTCTCCTGCTGACAAGGTTTCTGCTGTTCTTCCATTCCTCAAGGAGCTCATGCTCCACGTTTCAAGACCAGTGCGCTGGGACTCTGACCATGTAACAATCATGGACGACCAGACTCAGGAGCTCTTCTTCGAAATCGTACGTGCTGGAGCACTTGACAGAGTACACTACGGACTTGACTTCTTCGACGGCTCAATCAACCGTATCGGAGCATACGTTATCGGTTCTCGCTCTGCTCAGAAGTGCATGCTGCGTGCTCTCCTCGAACCAAAAGAACTCATTTCTAAGCTCGAACTTGCTGGTGAAGGCTACAAGGTGCTCGCACTCGTAGAGGAGCAGAAGGCTATGCCATGGCAGGCTGTATACGACGAGTTCTGTGTTCGTAACAACGTACCAGTAGGACAGGACTTCATCCTTGACATCGACCAGTATGTTGCTGACGTCGTTTCAAAGCGATAAAATAAACTATTAATGATGCAAACGAAGCAATGGCATAATCCTGTTCTAAGATTGTGCTCCTGCTTCGTTTGCTGTTAATTCCTTATTATATCATAATCTATAATCAACAAATATGGATATAATCATAGGACTATTGATTATTGCGGTAGGAGCTTTCTGCCAGTCAAGCTGCTATGTGCCAATCAATAAGATAAAGAACTGGTCATGGGAGTCGTACTGGATTGTACAGGGTGTCTTTGCATGGCTCATACTGCCTTTCCTCGGTGCGCTGCTTGCTGTGCCAGAAGGACATTCGCTTTGTGAATTGTTCATGGCAGACAATGCGTTCAATATCTCAATGACAATACTCTTCGGTGTGCTGTGGGGCGTGGGCGGACTGACATTCGGCCTTTCTATGCGCTATCTGGGTGTTGCTCTCGGACAGTCTATAGCTTTAGGCACATGTGCCGGACTGGGCACAATCATGGGCCCTGTGCTTTTGAATATGTTCTTCCCAGAACTTGATGCGCTGTCATCACTCACGTTCGCCGTGATTCTTGGAGTGGTTGTGACACTTGTTGGCATCGCTGTCATCGGAGTTGCGGGCTCTATGAAGGCTTCCTCTCTCTCTGAGGAAGAGAAGAAAGAGGCAGTGAAGGACTTCAATTTCCCTAAAGGATTAGCTATTGCACTGCTTGCCGGATTCATGAGCGGATGTTTCAACGTCGGTCTGGAGTTTGGAAAAGACATCAATTTCGGTTCTTTGACAGCCGATATGTATAAGACGCTTCCTGCTACATTCCTTGTGACATTAGGTGGTTTTGTTACCAATGCCATATACTGCTTCTGGCAGAATCATAAGAATAAGACATGGAACGACTATGCAAAAACAGACGTCTGGGCTAATAACCTTGTGTTCTGTGCTCTTGCCGGTGCATTATGGTATAGTCAGTTCTTCGGCTTGTCATTGGGTAAAGGATTCCTGACAGAGTCGCCTACACTCATGACATTAGCATTCTGTATACTCATGGCGCTTAATGTTGTGTTCTCTAACGTATGGGGAATCATACTGAAGGAATGGAAGGGATGCTCTCAGAAGACAATTGCAGTGCTGATTACAGGCATTGTGATACTCATCATCTCAAGCTTCCTGCCTCAACTCATAGGATAGACAAAGGCTGAAACCTTGAAAATAAAAATATTAAAAAATAAAGACATAACAACATGAAAAGTATTCTTGAAGGACGCCCAGGATTAGAGGCAGTCATTAATCAGATTGCAGAGGTGACAGGTTACCTCTGGCAGAAAGGATGGGCAGAGCGTAATGGCGGTAACATCACAGTGAATATCACAGAGTTCGTTGACGATGAAATTGCTGCAATGCCTGCTATCGCACCTGCAAAAGAGATTGGCAAAGTGCTGCCAAATCTTAAAGGCAAGTATTTCTATGCAAAGGGAACAGGAAAGCGCATGCGTGACCTCGCACGCTGGCCTATGGCTAATGGCTCTATCATTCGTATTTGCGACGACTGCGCATCGTATGAGATTATCGCTGATGAGCCGGTAATGCCAACAAGTGAGCTGCCATCACACCTTGCAATGCAGGACTATCTCCTTTCTACAGGTTCAACTTACGAGGCTACACTGCACACTCATCCTATCGAACTTGTGGCAATGTCACACATAAAGCGTTTCCTTAAGGGTGACGAAATGACAAAGGTGCTGTGGTCAATGATACCAGAGACTCTTGCGTTCGCACCACTCGGAATCGGCATCGTGCCTTATGCTATGCCTGGTTCACTCGAACTGGCTGACGCTACACTCGAACTTATAAAGAAACACGATGTGGTTCTGTGGGAGAAGCATGGCACAGTAGCAGTAGGAACAGACATCATGGATGCATTTGACCAGACTGATGTGCTCTGCAAGGCTGCCAATATCTACATGTGTGCACGCAATATGGGTTCTGAACCAGACGGTATGACAGACGAAGAGATGCGTGACATACAGCAGACATTCAATCTGCCAACTACACGTCCGTGCTAAAAAATACCCCTTGATGCTACAATATAAGCATCAGGATACCGTTTCACATCAAATCCTTATTTGGATGTTGTGTGTGTGAAGCCAATTTCTAACAGCAGCAAAATATAATTTATGGAAAAGAAATTAGAACGTTCTGCTAATAAACAGATATTCGGCGTGTGTGCCGGACTGGCTGAGTATTTTGGTATTGATCCTACATTGTTACGTGTAATCTATGCCGTGCTGACAATATTCTCTGCAGCCTTCCCAGGTGTTGTGCTGTATATTATTCTGGCTATTATAATGCCAGATAAAGGAAATGGTTATCAGAAATAAAAAGAATCGGGGCAACGCAATGACGTTGCCCCGATTCTTTTTGTATATATATTCTCCCTAATATGTCTAAAGCGCCAGCGCCGCATGGTATGTTAGTTAGCCAGCATTTATGCCAATGAAAATATAATGCGCTAAAGCAGAAATACATTGCTGGATGATATGCAGTGAGGCATTAACCATAGTAGAATTGAATATATTAAACATTATTGTATTGACACAGAAAGAAAAATATCGGCAGGCTTTGCGCAGAATTGAAAATAATTTGCTAACTTTGTAGGCAACTTTATTTATGCTGGTGGCATACGTTTAAATTTGTATGCAGATCGGCATGAAAGTCTGTCGATTCCTATGATAAATGTATTTCATATTGCCCGTAATGTCATGCTGTCATATAAGATAGCATGCATAATTCTATTATTCTTTCTAAGTGTAATTCCTGCTGTTGCGCGTAATGTTATCAGACAGATAGCAGATACTGACAGTGTTAAGTATAGCATAACTTACTATGATGACCGTATTGGCGTAGAGCTATGGCATGTCACGAAAATCATTGAAGACGCTAAAGGTATGATATGGTTTGGCTCGTGGAATGGTTTGATAAGATATGATGGATATGACTTCACGTCATTTAAGACCAAGCCTGGTGATGGCAATGATGTCAGAACAGACCGCATTCGCAATATAATTTCAGACACGGAAGTACTGAAGGGAAGTAAGTCTGCATGTGGCAATATATACTGCCGCATGGATGATAATTTATTCTTGTTCGATACAGCATCCGGACTATTCAGTCCTGTGGCTGATAATATCAAGCAGCAAGTGCAGTCTGCCATGCATGATGATGAGAAGAAATACATCAAGAAATATGATTTACAATGCAATGACACGGTTATACGAGGAATAACAGTTGATTTGCGGGATAGTTACGGAAATATATGGGTTAAGAATGCCAACGGACTATATAGAATTAGCAAGCACAATACGCCATGGCGTAAGATAGACGGACTGCCGGATGATGTCGTGCGCATGATGTATAAAGAGCGTGACGGTACTATATGGATAGCTTTGCGCGATGCGCGAAGCATTGCGCGTTTGTCACCTGATTTACGCCTTGAGGGTTTTCTTGGTGCAGATGGAAGAATACATAAGGCTCCTGTTAATTTTGTTTCAGCCTATTCCATGCTTGAGGATAGAAAAGGCAATCTCTGGATAGGTACAAAGCCTGATGGTTTGTACAGACTACGAAAGCGTCATTCTGTAGCTGGAGCTATAGAATATGATGTGGAGCATATCGTGCCAGCAAATATGCCGCAGGTGGGGGAATTAAGTATATATGACATACAAGAGGATCAAAAAGGAAGAATTTGGCTCGGAACGTTTGGCAATTCGCTATGTATGATTGCTAATCCTGATGCGGCAAAAGAACGTATCGCCGTAATCAATGTGGCAGAAAAGAACTCAGCATATCCTACGGAAGCAGCAAAGGTGCGCCGCATAAACATTATGCAAGACGGCACGTTGCTTGCAGTCACAACAACAGGTCTGGCTGTTAGCGAGAATATATATAAGGGGGGCGCAGTAGAAGGTAAGTGGACCTATCACACTCGTGAAGCAAATCGTAATGCAAGTCTGACAACATCCGCAACAACAGATATCGTTATCATGAACAACGGAATGGCTGCTGTCAGCACAGAAAGTGGTGGCATTGTCCTGATTAACAATGAGGAATTAAGAAAAGATAAGCTCGAATTGCAGCATGTGACCACAGCTAATGGACTGATTTCTGATATCGTACAGGCTCTCTATGTGATTGACGACAACCAGCTGTTGCTGCAACAGAACGACCATCTGACAATTATGGATGTTCGTAATAAAGAATTGCTGACTTTCCTGCCAGCGTTTTGGGGAGCGACATTGAGATTTGCGGATGCTCGCCCGATACTTGTCAAAGAAAAACGATTACTGCTCTCATTGGAGAACGGTGCAGTCGTAGTGCCTCTTTCTGCTTTGAAAAAGCCAGCTGATTCACCGCAGATAGCGCTGACAGAGGTCTCTATTGCTGGATTGCCTGCCGACTATTGTTCTGGATTTTCAGACACCATACACTTGTCATCATCTCAGCGCTCGCTATCGATGAAATATGCCACACTCGACTATCGTAACTCGAAGAATATATGGTATGTGACACGTATGGATGGCGAACGCTGGTCGAAGCCTACGCTGAACCGCGAGATTACGTTCTATAATCTTGATCCAGGTGAGCATCTGTTAGAGATTCGTTCTACCAATGCTATGGGTCAATGGACGCAAAACACCAAAAAGCTGACAATCATCGTTGAGCCGAAATTTTTTGAGACATGGTACGGACAATTCTTGCTCTATCTCCTTATTGCTGCAGTAATCACTGGCGTGGTATATACGTATTTTTATATAAGGACGATAAAGCGTCAACGTCGCGACACGTTAGCGGCATATCTGATGCTTGTAGAGGAAAAGGAACGTGCACAGATAATACATGAGAAAAATATGTCTGAGGCTGCTGAAACTGTAGCAGAGCAGCCGGCAAGGAATGCAGAACAGCCTGCTGTTGCTCCACAGCCGACAGTAGAGGTATTGTCTCCTCATATGTCGCAGGAAGATAGGGCGTTTATGTAACGTCTTGTCAATTTCGTTAATGAGAATATGAGCAATAGCGGCATTAGTGTTCAGGATATGGCAGAAGCAACAGCCATGAGCCGTTCATCACTAAACCGTAAGATGCACACGTTACTTGGCGTTACACCTGCCGACTTCTTGCGTGAGGCACGAATGAAAAGAGCATGTGAATTGCTGCGTACTTCTGGACAAAGCACTTCAGATATAGCATATGCTTGCGGATTCTCTGACCCTAAATATTTCAGCAAGACATTCAAGATGTCACAAGGCATGTCGCCAAGGAGTTTCAGAGAACAGACGAAAGGGTAATGAAGAAAGCTGAAGGCTTCGTCAGCATAAGTAGCGGACTGAAAAGTGAAAACGGAAAGCGGAAACGTCTCTTTTATCTTTAATCTGTCATCCTGCCGTTTGGGGCGCATAAAGCTTGTACTGACAATTAAGAATGAAACACTTTTCCATTTTCATCGTCTTCGTTACCTTAGCTTTTGAATAAATTAATATACCGATAAATATAAATTACTATGACAAACAATCAGAAACGAACAAATGTTCGATGGACCGTAGTGGCACTACTATTCTTTGCTACTACCATTAATTATATTGACCGTCAGGTCATTGGTCTGCTGAAACCTTATATCCAAGACGACCTGCATTGGACAGAGGCAGATTATGGCTATATTGTCACAGCATTTCAGGTGGCTTATGGCATCGGAATGCTCGTCTGCGGACGTATGCTTGACAAGCTTGGCAGCAAACTTGGATATTCTGTAGCGATAGTAATATGGAGCGTAGGTGCAATGGTTCATGCTGCTGCTAAGTCTGTATTCGGGTTCGGTGCGGCACGTGCTGTACTTGGAGTAGGCGAAGCAGGTAACTTCCCTGCAGCTGTGAAGACAATAGCCGAGTGGTTTCCTAAGCGTGACCGTGCTTATGCAACAGGAATTTTCAATTCGGGCTCAACCATTGGTGCCATCGTCGCACCAATCATAGTTACCGCCATCACACTGCAGTGGGGCTGGCGCTGGGCTTTTATTATCACAGGTTTGCTTGGTTTTATCTGGCTTGTTTTCTGGTGGATACTATATAAGTCACCTGCAGAGAATAAGCGTGTCAATGCAGCCGAACTGGCATATATCCAGTCTGACGAAGAGGAGAAAGAAACAGAAGTTGCAGCGTCAGAAGCAGAAGTCAGCGTTTCGTGGAAAGAACTCTTCCGTTACAAGCAGACTTACGCCATCGTTTTCTCACGCTTTGTCACAGACTGGGTTTGGTGGTTCTTCCTTTTCTGGACACCTGACTATCTGAATAAGGTGCACGGAGTAGACCTTAAGGCAACAGTCCTTCCGCTTATTATTATTTATGCCATGTCGAGCATCGGCGGAATATATGGTGGCGCAGTATCATCTCAGTTTGTCAAGGCTGGCAAGAGTGTAGATTTTGCCCGTAAGACAACTATCCTTCTTTTTGCCCTGCTTGTTCTTCCGCTCAATGCTGTGCCTTACATTCATAATATATGGATTGTAGTGCTGATTATCGGCCTTGCTACAAGCACACATCAGGCATGGGCATCAAATATTTTTACTATAGTGTCAGATGTATATCCTAAGAAGGTTATTGGTACAATGACAGGCGTCAGCAGTGTTGGTGGAGCAGTTGGCGGAGCTTTGGCATCATCTTTCGTTGGTTTGATACTTGAGTGGACCGGTAGTTATACTATTATCTTCATGATAGCAAGCTGCATGTATCTCTTTGCATGGCTCACACTGAAACTCTTTGTGCCAATCAAGCAGATAAAGATGTAGTGTGTTGAGGCATCAATTAAAGGCGATAATGCAGATGCATAGTGAATGCCATCATGCTTTCGCGCCAATTATGCATAACGCAGCCTATCTGATTGTTATGCTTTACTATCCCCATTCCGGGGAATGATAAAAAGGATTAATGATATGACCCCCGAAAGTTAGGCATAAACTTTCGGGGGTCATAATGTTTAGATAAAAGCATGATTAGTAGCTCCTGCTAAGATTCTTCATAGTTGTGAAGTGATAAAAAAAGTTGCCGGATGCTCCGATGACAACGAAAAAAGGAATCGTCAGTCAACGATAAGGAGCGTCTATCCCACAACTTTGTATCTGCTGCAAATTTACTAAAAAGAGATTGAGAAATCCTAC
>JAEIGA010016624.1_pt1 | contig 11188 bp, 5 predicted proteins | sample 9270691 | NCBI WGS metagenome assembly JAEIGA01 (sample SAMN17057246, study PRJNA624740) | gut metagenome | biome: biome; isolation source: fecal sample | host: Bos grunniens | place: China: Xizang | collected 2019
AAACTCTTATCCATAAACCCTCAACGCAGAAAAACTTTTTCCACCCTCAGTATAACAGCAGCAAGTAGATTTTTCTAGTGATTATTTAATATTTTTTTCTTTTTAGAAAAAATGAATTGTTTTTTTGCGCTACATATTGTATTATAAAAATAATAGGAAATATCGCCTGATATTTACCATTTAATTACACAAATTATTAAAAAAGCAAAGAAAGGAATATTATTGTGAATTTTGTACTACTAGGTGCAACGCTTATATTTGTTGCACTTTCAATATTTTTTGTTTATAAGTTTGAAAAAAAACCTCAGCCTGCAGTTCAAACAGCAACTATAACTAGTATGTCTGAAGATAGCAACGAGAAAGAAAAAAACAAAAAGAGGAAATTTAATTTCACCCCTAAAAACATTCTTTTACTAAGTTTATCAATCGCATTTATTGTATGTTACTTTTTTAGAATGTTTACAGTTGATGTTTTTGCTGATGTTAGCCTTGCAGTAGGCAGTGAATTTTTCAGTAATGCAGAAATTATCTTCCTTACAATATTAAGATTTCTAACTCAAGGCATTGTAGTTTTCTATATGGTAACATGTTTCTTCCGTATTAGAACAATGAATACTATTGTAGGATTCTACGGCACATTTGTTACACTATTAAACATAATATTTTTCAAAAACAATTTAAAAGCCTTTGAAGGCGAAAATTATTCTTTCTTTTCTTATCGTGCAATAGAGTTTGCTATTGAACTTGCACTCGGGGCTTGCTTATCAGCAATCTACCTTTATGATAAAATCAAGTCTAAAGACTGGAAAGGTTTTGGTAAAGAAATGGGGCTTGCCGCCGCCGTTATCTTTGGAATGGGATTACTAATGATGCACCCTAGCACATTTGAAAACTTATTCCCTGCCACTTTAGATGAAGCAGAATCATTCAACCAAACTCACAGAATTTGTTTATATCTAGTTTTAATTTCTAGTTTAATTTTACACTTTGCTGTTCGTTTTAAAGAAGAACAAATAAGGTATGCTACCTGTTTAACAATGTCTATTGCAGGTATCAGTTCATTCTTTATTACTTACACTTTTGTTATTCCTTTAACAGCATTACCTCTTCACTTATGTAATGCCGCACTTATAATTTTACTATTTGCAGTTATTTTCAAAAGTAAAAAATTATTCTACTTTACTTACTTTGTTAATGTACTAGGTGCACTCTTTGCACTACTTATGCCTGACACAGGCGGCTCAATCTTACTTGAGGACAATATTAGATTTTGGCTCAACCACATCATAGTAGTTGTTGTACCTATTCTTGCAGTAGCGTGGAGATTATTCCCTCGCCCTAATATAAAAATGATGAAAAACTCAATTATCGTGTTCACCCTCTACTTTATTGTAGCCTGCGGTAGCAATATGATAATTGCAAACTATGACCCAGGGGTAAACTACTTCTTCTTACAAAACGCATTCTTTATTGAGCGTTTCCCTTGGGCGTACCCACTAAGAGCAAACTTTGCTTACCCATTCACTATCGGCAACTTAAACTTTACAGTTTGGCCAGTATATTGGGCAGTAATCTTTGCAATCTTTGTATTCTCAATGTTTTTAATGTGGCTTGTCTATGCTTACCTATATCAAGTAACAGACAACTTAGGCAGAATTAAAGCTTTTGAGAAAATGGACGCTCTTGATATGCGCAAATTCAAAAAACAAATTCTAAAAGGCAGAGATTTATCACAACCTATTAAGGAGTTAGACGGTATGTTATCTATAAAAAACTTTACCAAAATTTATGGTAGTTCTTCTACCCCTGCTGTTGAAAACTTCAGTCTTGAAATTAAAGAAGGCGAGGTGTTCGGCTTCCTTGGTCACAATGGTGCAGGAAAATCAACACTAATCAAAAGTATTGTTGGTATTCAATCTATCACAAAAGGTAATATCACCGTTTGCGGATACGATATTGTACACCAACCACTACAAGCAAAACTAAATATCGGCTATGTTTCTGATAACCACGCCGTATACGAAAAACTTACAGGTAGAGATTACATCAACTTTGTTGCTGACCTTTATTTAGTAAGCAAGGAAGATAGGGACGCTAGATTAACTGAACTTGCTAAACTATTCAACCTTGAAAAAGATATTGATAGACAAATTAAAGGCTACTCACACGGAATGAAGCAAAAACTTGTAGTTATTGCTTCAATCATTCACGACCCTAAAGTTTGGGTACTTGATGAGCCACTTACCGGTCTTGACCCTATGAGCGCACACCAAATTAAATCACTTATGCGTGAAAAGGCTAATCAAGGCAATATCGTTTTCTTCTCTTCCCATGTAATTGAGATTGTAGAAAAAATTTGTGATAAAATTTGTATTATTGCACGCGGAAAACTTAGAGGCGTGTTTGATGTGAAACAACTTGCCGAAAACGGCATTTCTCTTGAAGAGTTATACCTTAACATTCAAGAAAACCCTGACTACGAATTGACTGAAGAAGTTAAAAAACTAGACTTAAGCAAAATCGTAGACGCAAAAGTGGAAAGCAGCGAAACAACTGCTGAAACAACCACACAAGAAAGTGAAAATAAAAATAACGAGGAATAATTGTGTTTAATAGAATTAAAATTCTAACGCTATTACAGTTAGGAAATTCAATAAAAATATCACCAACCACTGACAAAAAGAAAATTTTTCTTTATGTCTTTTTGCGTGCTTGTTTAGTTGTCGCACTCACTGCTGCAATATTTGGACTACTTACATTAATTAAAAATGTGCTTTTCCTTCCTGTTAATATGGGTATGCTTACCTTCTTCCTTTTTGTAACTCAAGTCATAAGTATTATTGCTAACACAAATTCACTTATGCACTCGCTTTACACAAGTAAAGATAATGCAATTTTACTTTCTTACCCAGCAAAACCAGATGAGGTATTCTTTAGTAAACTAATCGTTGAATACCTAAGAGAAATTAAAAAGAATTTATATTTCCTATTCCCACTACTAATTGCTTTCGGAATTATTACAGGCGGAAATGTACTATACTTTTTATTCTCTATACTATTCTTCTTTATAATACCTATATTCCCCGTGTTCATCGGAGCCCTACTTTCAATACCGCTAGCACTAATAAAAAAATATCTTGATAAAGTCCCTTTTGTTTATTTGATTTTATTAATCGGTGTAATGGTACTAGTATTTATCGGGCTTGAAAGTTTCGTAGACTCTATACCTAAACCACTAAGAATAATTGCAATCTACAATAAATTTGTTAACGGCGTCACACAATTTATCGTGTCTGCAAATAAGTACGCATTATTCTACACATTTATATCAAACATTCTATATTCAATTAATACACTATTAAACTTATTATATATAGTATTAATTGCGGGCGGTCTTATCGCCCTTGTACTATTTATTTCAAGGCCTATTTACTTCTCACTTGTTTCTTTCCAAACAGAGCACTCTGTTAAAAAGCCTAAAAAAGCAGAAAATTCAAATAAGAAACCTACTTTCCTTGCCTTTTTGAGAAAAGAGTTGCTACTAACTTTTAGAAACATTAACCAAGTAGTAACAAATTATTTATTAGTTATTCTTGCTCCGGTTATCTTATTTGCAATGAATGTTGTAATGAGCGCAGTTATCACTTCAACTTTAGGTGATGGAATCATTGTGGCTTTCAACATCATTGTTGGCGGAATTTTAATTTTAAGTTCTAACACCCAAAGCGCAAGTGCAATAACTATGGAAGGTGGCGAAATCGTACTATTAAAAACCGCACCTAGCAACACTGCAAATATGGTGTGGGCTAAAATGTTTGTTAACATTGTACTTTCTACACTACTTATTATTATTAGTGCAATTATACTTTTAATATCAAATGTTATGAGCAGCACAATGATTCTAGGCGTGTTTATCGTACTTATATTGCTAAATTGGGCACACATTTTATGGTCTTTCCAACTAGACATTGTTAACCCTAAACTTCGTGACTATGCTGAAACAGGAAGACTTGAAAATTCAAACACATCATTTTCTATGACGCTTGCTCTTATTATTAGTATTGTAATGGGAGTAATCGCTTTACTGTTATTTATAGACAATATTAATATCGCTTGGACTAAGATTATTGCAATTGCTATAAGTTTCTTCGTTTTAAGATTTTATTTTCTAATTATAAATTTAAAAGCATATTTTAAAAGAATTGAGTACTAAGGAGGTTAAAAGTGAATAAAAAGACATCACTAATAATTGCTATTTTTATGGCACTTTTTGGAATCATTTTGGTTTCAACCTTCGGCTTAGTACCTGAAGACTTAAGAGAAAATGTTAAAATGCAAGAACTTTACTTTACTGAAAAAGTAATTACTAAAAACTTTAAAGCAAATGATAACACAATTAACCTATACGACAAAATTGTGTATGCCCCTAATAATACAACTAACATTAAACTTCAGTTTTCAACTGACAAACCTAGTGATAAAGTTTCTATCTCTTCTAGCGGACTGCTTACTATTTACGATTTATCAATCACTTCAATTGTAGTAACCGTTAAATCAACAGATAGTAGTAACCTAAGCGCTAAAATAACCATTAAAAAGCCATCAAACAATGAGTCAAACTTTAATGACGATAACTGGCAATGGGGTTAAAAATTCGCTCTGCTCTTGCAGGGCTTTTTTTATTTTATATTTCGCTAACAAGAATAGAAAAATCACTAAAACAGCATACTAACCTAGAGGCGCAAAAAAATTTTAAACCATTTTTTTTCAAACACTTGCAAAAACCACTAAAATTTGCTAAAATGCTTAAGCATTTTCAATGAAAATTATTGGAGGCTTTATGAAAAAGTTTATTAAAAAATTACTCGCTTGTGCTGTAATGGGATTCTCGCTTTTTATGTTTACAGCGTGCGGCGAAGTAAAAGTTACTCTCTATTATGGAGACAGTAACAAGCAAATCAAAGTAGCAAAAGATAATACTACTGAAATTTTAGACGAGATTAACTCACTCGCAGCCGAAGGTTATGAAGTCAAAGCAATCTACTTTGATAAAGAATATACCAACATCTGGAATCAAACAGACGAAATAGGTAAAAATAAAAACCTTTATATTGAATGGCAAGGTATTGAGTATAATGTTAAATTTGACTCTAACTTTGCTACATCTGGCACAATGGCTGACCAAGTTATTCGTTATGGACAAAGTGTTGCAGCACTACAAAGCAATACTTATTCTAAGACAGGCTATACATTTATGGGTTGGGCAACAACTAGAGAAAGAGCAGACCATGGCACAGTTGATTATGTAAACGAGTCAACTTTCACTATGAATTCTATTAATGGTGTTACCCTTTACGCTGTATGGCAAGCCCGTCAATATCAAGTAACATTTAACGCAAACGGCGGTAGCGGCACAATGGAGCCTCAAACTATAACTTATGATTCTGCAAGTGCTCTTAAAGCAAATGCATTTACAAGAGCGGGCTACACTTTCACAGGTTGGAACACTGCTGAGGACGGTAGCGGAATGTCATACCCTGATGTTTGCTCATACACTATGATTAATGAGGGCATAACACTTTACGCTCAATGGACCGCAAACACTTATAGCGTTAAATTCGATTCAAATGGTGGCAATAGTGGCGAGGCTATGGCTAACCTACAAATTAAATTTGATTCATCAAAACTACTTACAACTAACACCTTTACTAAACAAGGTTACTATTTCATTGGCTGGAATACAAGAGCAGACGGTGAAGGCATTAGTTACGCTGAAAATGCAGAGTTTGAAATGAATGTTGCTAATGATGTAACACTTTACGCTCAATGGGTTAGAGAAAGTTACAACCTAACACTAAAAGATGGCGACACTACACTATTTGTTTTAAACAATGCTGCTTATGAATCAACAATCGCTGAACATGGAAGTTTCAACAATGCTACTCTTCAAGCACTTATTGCTAGCAAGCATGACGAAGGTTACGCATTTGGTGGTTTCTTTGTTAATGGCGATTATTCAACTACAAGATTTAACCTTGACACACCTATTGCTGACTTAGGTAGCCACAACTTAGCAGTTACACTTTCTATTCGTTGGGCAACACTTACAAGCGCTATTACACTTAACTATGACGGCGCAACAAGTGGAAACACTGTTTCAACTATAAATGCTCAATTTGACACTGCTATCGGCGAACTTCCTGTACCAGCAAAAACCGGTTATACATTTATCGGTTGGTACACAAGTACTACAACATTTACTAGCGCAACAAAAGTAACTAGCACAACTGTTTGGGAAGATAATTTCTCTCAAATCTATGCTAAGTTTGTTTCAAACACACAACCTTTTGCTATTACATATGATTTAGATGGTGGCGTTTTTGATAGCGGCAACCCTAAAATTGAAGTTTACTATGTAAATGCTGACACCGAACTTGTTGCTCCTTCTAAAGTAGGTTATGACTTCGTTTCATTCACTCTTTCTGAAGTTGCAATTATTAACGGTGTTGAAACAGCAGTAGGAACAGAACTTCCTAAAACACCTAGCGGAGTATGTTATATTCCTCAAGGCACATTCGGCGCTATATCTATTAAAGCAAACTATACTGTAAAAGATTTTACTATTACTGTTGACTATGATGGCGGCGAAAATGTAGAAACTCAAACTGCAACTTATACAATTGAAAATGATACAGTTTTAGTTGACGCTGCTAAAACTGCTTATGACTTTGCTGGCTATGTTCTTGCTGAGGCAGCTTACATTAATGGCACACTTAGACAAGCAGGCTATGCATTACCTAAAAACTCACAAGGAAAATATTTTATCCCTGTCGGTTCATACGGTAACCTTTCACTAAAAGCAACTTACACTGCTACACCTTACACTATTACTTATGACCTAGGTGAAAACGGTTCATTCGTTGCAACTAAACCTAGTGAAAATTATACAATTCTTACTTCAATCAATATCCCTTCTGTAATTAGAGCAGGTTATGACTTTTTAGGCTTTGCACTAGGTAATGACGCTGTTATCGGGGGCGAGGTTGCAACTGAAGGCACTATGCTTGAAAAAGTGGGTGATGTTTATGTTATCCCTACTGGCTCATATGGCAACTTAACTATTGTTGCTCAGTATCAAATTCAAACTCATAGTGTAACTTTCAAACTAGCACCTGATGAAGAGGCTATATTAACTCTTACTGGCGACTTTAATTCAGACATTTCAACATTAACAGGCTATAACGAAACATTAATCTTAGATGGTATGACAAAAGCAGGTTATGCTTTTGATGGTTGGTACACAAGTTTAGAAAACAGAAATGATTCAACTAAATTCAACTTCAAAATTAGCCATCAAGACATTGTTGTTTACCCTTACTATGTTGCACAACTTGCTGCTCCAACAAATATCTCTATGGAGCAAGAAAGTACTATTATTAAGTGGGACGCTGTTGATGGTGCTGACTACTACCTAGTTAGAATTGATGGTGGCGAAGAGCAAATTTGTTACTACACTCAATACGAAACAGGACTTATCACTGCTGCGGCTGATACTTACCTTATCGAAGTAAAAGCAATTAGCACTTATAAAGGCTACTTAGATGAAGATATCAACTCTGATTATACTGAGTTTACTTTCATAAGAAATAAGAGCCTTCAAAACGCTATGATTGCTGTTAGAAATCAAGATGAAACACTTAATAAATATGTAATGTTTACTCAAAACACTTACAACTTTACAAGCACTGCTTATTCAGTTTACATTGAAAACCTTTCAGAAGAAGGCGTTGCAAGTGTAACACATGTTACAAATGAAGAGACCGGCGCTGTTACTAGCACAATCGTTGCTCACAAGCCTGGTACTTTCACTTTCCACATTGACTTTAATAGTCAAGAAGATGCTAGGTATGATGTACTAGTTGTGGAAAATGTTTCATCACTAAGTTACGGAGAGGCTTATGCTCAATACCTAACTAACACTGATGAAGAAAAAACAAAATACTTAAATAAAGAATTTGACCCTTACTTTGCGGGTACACAAAACGGCTTTGCAGTTGACTTTGTGTTAAAAGACCCTAATGGCGATGTGTTTACAGATTATGATATTGCAAATGAAGAACTTGTTAGTTATTCATATAAAGTATATAATGCTACAAGTGGCACTTATGTAGACGCCTTGCAAGATGAAATCCCTGTTAGAATTACTAAAGAGCATATCGCTGCTAGAAGTGTAACAGTTGGCTCAAGAGCAATTACTCTTTCTGAATTTGATAAAGCAGGTATGCTATTATTCGATAGCGCAAATGCGGGAAAACAATATAAAATTACTGTAACTCTTACATATTCAAGAAATATTACTTCTACTAACACATTCGGCACTATTTCAACTGATTTTGTTGTAACTTTAAATGACGCAATGAATGCTCACTCTCACGAAGAGTTAAAAGCATACTATGCTAATAAAGATGTTCACGAAATTAATGTTCTAAGAAACATTACATTCTCTGCTCTAACTTCAGATGTTGAGGCAGATATACCTACTGGCGCAACTACACTTTCTGTTGACCAAGTTCAACCAGATGGAAGCCCTATCGCTACAACTTCAAAATATGTTTATGATAGCGATTCAACAACTTCTAACGGTGGAGATGCAGTTTATAAAACTGATGGTAACATTTATAAAAGAGCATTCGGGCTAGATAGCGAAGGTTACGATGGTGTTGGTGACAACATTAAAGTAAACGGAAACTATTGTACAATTGATATTTCTGCTATTAATCCAGTAAATGCTGCTTATAGTATTAACGATTCTAGCGGTCCTAACCCTGAAGCTTACAATCAAGTTGGTTTGATGTGGTCTAAAACTACAAACTACAGTCTAATCAGACCACATGTGGGCGTATTCCGTTATCAAGTACCTCACGGAGATGGAGCAATCTTCAACAACCTTGAGATTATTGGTAACAAACCTACTGGTAAAGTTCCTTCTACCGACCCTAACTTCGGAGAAAGAATTTTAAGAGAAAGTGCTTCTTACACTGGTTTCTATGTTGAAACAAGTAAAGTAACACTTAACAATGTTATTATGTCAAGACTTCACAACGGTGTGCGTATGGACGGCGACCTAGTTGATTGGGGAATGGAAGGCGAAACATTCGTTGTAAAAACTCCTAACAATGGTCAAATTGAAACAAACTTCTCAAAAATCACTGATGTTTATGGTCACGCACTATATTCATGGCAAGGTAAAGAGATTAGAGCATACAACAGTTACTTCGGTTACTGCGGTGGACCTGCTATTCTATTTACAGATGAAGGAACCCCTCAATTCCCTACTATTGTTATTGATAAAAATACAGTGTTTGATAACTACTTGACAGGTACTGAATCTTGGTTCGTAGTTTACAATCAAACAGTTCTTGCTCAAAGTTTAAAAACACTTCTTCAACAAGCAGTAAACTCAATGGGCGCAAGCGTGCTTAAAACTATTGATGGCATTGAGTATGCAAACTTCTCAGTTGCTTATATGCCTTGTAGTAACACTGATACTAGCAAGTACCTTGAAGATGGAAGATACATTCAAGGTGTTGACCTACCTAGAATAAGCGAATGCACATTCTATATCGGTGGTGAGAAAACTGTTATTGATGGTAAAAACCGCTCTACAGGCGTTGTAACTAAACGAGGTGGAATTGACTACTTAAATAGTGGCGACCCAAGAATTCAAGGGGGATTACACGCTTTCGGTGTAACACCTGCTGTTGAAACAATGGACTTCAACTTTGCGTCTATTGCCGGTCAATATCTTCTAACTGATGATACTATTAAAGCATGTGCTATTCAATATGCACTTGCAGATGCTATTGCTGCTGTTACTTATAATAGTAATAAAGCAACTTATGATGGTATGGGAATCGGCATTAATGAAATTGCTGCCGAGTTAAAAGCAACAAACTTTAATAACGCTTTAACAGCGCTTAAAGGCTATGCAGAAGCAAACCATAGCGTACCTGCTGCTTACTACACTATAAGCGAAGAAATTTTCGCAGCATTTGCAAATAATCTTGCTGAGTACGGCGTACTAAGAAATTATATGACTGCTGAAATGAAAGTCTTTGCCGATGAAAATGGTGACTATATCACTATGGGTGGAAATAAAGTTTATGATGCAGGCGCTATTCAAAGTTATGTAACTACTTGCAGAAATGGCTTATTTGATGGAATTGCTGAAGCGCTAGCAAATGAGCCAGCACAACCTAAAGAAGCAATCCTTGCTGCAATCAACCTTAAATACTCTTACGAATTCTTCTATGATTTATGCAAAATAAATGGTAGAGAACAATTAGTAACATTAACTAGCATTCAAAATGCTGCTGGCGGAAACACACCACAAGCAGGTGCTGCTGTTGTTCAATTTATGTTACTTAAGATGTGTGACGCAGCAAACCTACAATCACAATTCATCGAAGTTAATTCTCCTACAGCTGAACAAGGCTTAATGTCTGTGTTTATCGGTTACGGATTCCAAGATGAAGAAGGTTGGGCTTAATAAAAACAAAAAAACAGACTACAAAAGTCTGTTTTTTTGTTGACATATCAACCTAGTAAAATCCGCCCTTAAAGTTTGATTTTAACTTTTTAAAATGTTATAATTTTTTTACACATTAATAAAAAAGGAGAAAAAAATGAAAAAGAAAATTTTAAGCCTTGTATTAACTCTTTGCTTAGTTTTACCTTGCATAATGTTTTTAACAGGATGTAAAAAAGGCAGCGAAACAACAATGTCATTAAGTGTTAACCCTGCGGTTTCATTCGTTGTTGATGGCAAAAATAGAATTGCAAGCGTGCAGTTTGAAAATAGTGATGCCGGCACAATTTTTGCAGATATAAACTTTGTAGGAAAAGATGTTAATTCAGCAATTCAAATCTTTATTGAAAAAAGTGCAATTTCTGGGCATTTAAATCTTACAGGTGAGCAAGTTGATTTAGTAGTAAACGGCTCACAAGAAAAAGATATTAATAAACTAAAAACCACAGCAACACTAAAAGTTAAAGAGGTGTTTGATAGTTTAGGCGTTCATGTAGAAGTTATAGCAACTGAACTTGATAAAACCGCTAGACACTCATCACTTGTTGCTACTGCCAGCTTATTAGCACCTGAAAAGAGCACTGTTGAACTTAAGGAAAT
>JAEIGA010016625.1_pt1 | contig 11188 bp, 11 predicted proteins | sample 9270691 | NCBI WGS metagenome assembly JAEIGA01 (sample SAMN17057246, study PRJNA624740) | gut metagenome | biome: biome; isolation source: fecal sample | host: Bos grunniens | place: China: Xizang | collected 2019
AAAAGACAAAGGGTGCAGTTGGAACTTTCGTCTCCAGCTGCACCCGTCAACAACTCCAAAGCGCTGCACTGTCGGCTTTCCCGCCGGAAGCTTGGAGCAAGTTGCCGGAGGCCGGCGGAGACGTAACCTTCACCGTCCACGCCAGCAAGGGCTCGGTCAAGACCACCGCCAGGGTCGCCGAAAGCGAGTAAGCGACAATGCCAAGGGGGTTTAAGTTAAACGCTCAAACCCCCTTAGGTTATTCGCTCTAATTGGATATTGGAAACTTGAAGGAGCGACCAATGCATCAATGGAAGGATTCAATGGCAAGGTGCGCTGGCTTATCAAGCAGGCCTTTGGTTTCAGAGACTTCAAATACTTTCGGCTAAAGATATTTGACCTGCCTTCAACCGACATCAGAAAGAAACTTTAAGCCGCTCTCACGAATAATGAAGAAGAGCCGCATTTTCACACATAAATGAGTTCTTGCGGGACTTCCGACATGAATGACACGATTTTGCCGTCGCCCGGGCGGGGAAACGACAGTTCGACGGCATGCAGCAAAAGCCGCGACGGACGGCGGCGGAGCCGTGAATCTTTAATCGCATCTCCGTACAGCCTGTCTCCGACGATTGGACAGCCGAGATATGCAGAATGTACACGGATCTGATGCATGCGGCCGGTTTCGATCCGGAACTCTACAAGCGAAACCGCCCCTTGGACGGAAAGAGTCCGCCAATGGGTGATCGCCGTCTGTCCGCCGTCATCGACCACACGCATCCTCTTTTTGCCTGAGCGCTTGCCGATCTGCGTTTCCAGCGTTCCGTTCCGCTTTGCCGGACGGCCGTGCACCACGGCAAGATACGTTTTGCCTACGCTGCGGTGCGATTCGAACTCGCGGCGCAGCTTCAGATATGATGCGCGGTTGCGGGCAAACACCATAACTCCGCTCGTCTCCACATCGAGCCGGTGCACGACGCCGGGCCGCTCGATCGAACCGACTCCTCTCATGTCCGGATAACGGCGAACAAGTTCATCGCTCAACGCTTTTTCGGTGCGCCCCGGGGCAGGATGGACAATCATCCCCGAAGGCTTGTCGACAACCACGATGTCGGTATCTTCATAAAGTATGCGCAACATACCGATCCATATGCGAAATCAGCTCCCGAATTCCTTCTCGCAATCCGCCAGCGCCGCAATCATCCCCTCGGCATCTTCCACTCCGAGAAGACGCTCTAAAAGATCGGTTCCGTGCGCAAGCATCGCCAGACGTGCAAGAATGTGCAGATGCGTATCATGGTCCGACGCGCAGACGAGAAAAAAGTGTCGGGTTCCTTCACCGTCGGGAGCTCCGAAAAAAACCGCCCTTTCGCTGCGTCCGTACGCGATGAAGGTGTCTTCGAAAAGATACGGGTCGTGAAAGCGCGGATGCAGCAGCGCCACTTCCATCCCGATTGCCGTCGAGGCGGCCTCCTCTCGGGCGACAAGCTCTCTGAAAAGCTGCTCGTGGTCGTATACAAGTCCCGAGCGGGCGGCAAGATCGGTCATGTCGCGCAGGATGCCGCCCTTAGCTTTGGCGGTGAGCGCAAGATCTATCGCCTCGGCGCAGAGAAAACCCGCCACCCCCCAGCCTTGCCGATGCTCACGCCTGTAGCCGTCCATTATGACACCGTGCTGACGCTTGAGTTCCTTGCCGCCCGCCGAAAGCAGATTGCGCTGCGCCCATTCGTCAAGCGCACGGCAGTCGAAGAGCCAGTCGCCGCCGCGTTCTACGGCTTCCACCTCGCCGCGCTGGGCAAAGTGCCGCAATTCATTTTCATCGACATGCGCATGCTGCGCCGCCTGTTTCAGGTTAAGCATCCGTCCGCTCATCTTCGCGCCCTCCTTATGCCGCAGGCCCTTACCATTTCAACCAGGACAAGAGTGTCCACGGAAGCCGAAGATGAAACCGCACGTTCCCGCAGAGAGAGAAAACGCCAGCGCGCGAGCCGCAGTTCGTTCAACGTCCAATTGCGCAGAAATCCCGAATTTTTCTTGACCGCAAAAGCGTTCATGCCCTGCGTGACCTTGTCGAACGTGCCCGCCGCCTCGGCGCTTTTAAGCTCGACGAGCAGCCGGAAGAAACGCTCGACGACCGTGGTCACCAGAACCGCGAAACCGTTCTCCTGTTCAAAACGCCGCGCGGCCGCCAAAGCCTTTTCAAGATTGCGCTCGCCAAGCGCGTCGGTTATCGCCCAGACCTCCGGTTCAACCCCGACACCCTGGCTGGTGATCTCGTCAATGTCGGCGGCCGTCACCTTCGAAGCGTTCTTACCGAGATAATCGCGCATCTTCGCCAGTTCGCTCATGAGCGAACGCGAATCGACACCCACGCGGGAAACGAAAAGCTCCGCCGCGCCGCGATCGAACGAAAGGCCCATGTCGGCGGCGAGATCAATAACGCGCACCGTCGCGTTGCGCGCGGTCTCCCACGGCTTGCCGGCCGCGAACGACACCACCTCCGCCGCCGAAGCGACCGTCTTGGCGAAGACCGAAGTCTTCAGCAGATGCGGAGCGCTCAATATGAAATGCTGATTCTCCGGGAGCGTCGACGCGACAAGTTTGGCGGCGAACTTCTCGAGCGCTGATTTGACGTCCGCCGCCGGCGCCTTGCCGCCGCCGGGCAGGAAATGAACGTTTTTCCACCATGTAACTTTGCGCGGATCGAGAAAAGGCGGCGTGGAAAACGATGCATCGGCCTCGCGCAGATCCGCCAGCTGAAGGTCTGCATTGCCCGAGCTGACCGAATCTATGACTTCCAGTCCCGTGCCGTCGCCGATTATCTTCTTCGCCGTGGAATCAACGAGAAAATCGTCTTCGCCGATGATGATATGCAGATTCGCCATCTCAATTCACAGCCTTTGCGCGGGCATTCAGACGCGAACAGCCGAGAAACAAAAGTCCCACGGTAATCAGCACTACGGAAATCGTCTGCGAGATCGACAGCGCTCCCACCGCCGCACGCGGGTCGCCGCGCAGATATTCGATGCCGAAACGAATTATGCCGTATCCGATCATATAAAGGCCGGTGAGCGCACCTTCACCGAATCCGCGCATAAAGGTCTTACGGTGCCAGAAGGCCAACAATGCGGCAAAAAGCACGAAAAGCGCCGCCGCCTCGAAAAGCTGCGTCGGCAGCACCGACACCATCTTCCGGCCGTGTTCATACCAGCAGGGACTTCCGGCCGGAAACATGACCGCGCACCAGGCGGTGGAATCCCGTCCGTAACAGCAGCCGTAAAAAAAGCATCCTATACGCCCGAATGCGTGTCCGAGCGGAAGCACCACGCATAAAAGATCGGCAAGCGCGAAAGGCCGCTCCTTCTTGATGAAGCACCAGCCGAAGAATACCGCAAACGAAAGTATGAACCCTCCGTAGAACATCAGACCGCCCTGATCGATACGGATGACATTCACCGGATTTGCGGCGAACTCCGAACTCCAGTGTTCGATCACGTAGGCGATGCGGCTGCCGAGAACGCCGCCGACCATCAGCGCCATCATGAGATTCGAAAGGTCCTTGCGCCCGCTCAGCCTCTCGATAAGCCACCAGGCGAGCAGGAATCCCGTCGCCATGCAGGCGCCGTAGGTTTTTAAATGCAGAAAGCCTATATTTATCAGATCTGGAAACATGGCCGATATTATATCAAACATTCATCCCGCGTTGACCGCCAAACGCTCACGAACCCCTGAAAATGAAATATACCGCCGCGAATATGCAGCAGGCGGCCGCGGCATAGTTCCATGACACAGGCTGTTTCATGATGAAGAGCGAAAACGGAACGAAGGTCAGGAGCGCGATCGCCTCCTGAATGATTTTCAGCTGCTCGAGCGTCATGGTTCTCGACCCCAATCTGTTGGCCGGAACCATCAGGCAATATTCACCGAACGCGATCAGCCAGGAGATGATCACAACCTTCCAGACAGGTGCGCCTGAAAGGCTGCGCAAATGCCCGTACCATGCATACAGCATAACCAGATTCGACAGCGTGAGCAATCCAACAGTAATCCAATTTATATTTGTCATGGCGGAAATCGTCAAAGGTTTTATCTCATCTCAATATCAATGTCAGACTGCGCGGCTTCGCCGAACACTCAAAACGGACATCGTCAATTCCCATCATCGGGCTTGATGCGCCCTTGATGTCGCGCCAGCGCAGAATCAACGTTCCTCCCGGAGGAATTTCAGCGGCAAGCTCAAGCGGTCCGACCGTCCGCCTAAGCTCGGCCGTATCGCCGCATGTCTCCGCGGTGAGCGGAGCCGTCACCGGAATCTCCACCGCCTTCCATTCTCCCTGCGCATCGATGCCGAACTCCCCGCCGGTGACCAGATACTCGAGCGCATACGATTTCGGAGCCGACTTGAAACTGCGCTGAACGGCCGTAAACGACAACTTCGGCAGTTCGACGACGCTTTGCAGGTCGTTGGTGAAAGCGATGCCGAACGAACAGCCGTATGAACTTGTGGAGAGGGTGGCAAGCGCGCGCGCGGCCGTATCGCCGCCGGAGGCTATCGCATACACGCCGCCGGCGGAAGCCTTGCCGGTAGCGGTAAACTTAAGCGTATCGGCCGGATCGGAAGCCTTGTACATCTGCCACTCGTCAAGCTCCAGATCTTTGAGCGAAGTCTCCTTCGTCACCGCCGCGAGATTGTCGAAGTTCTGGAGATAAACGCCGCCCGCGAAATCGGAAATGCAGACCGGCTGAGTCTCGCGGGGCTTCATAAGCGAAAGATCAACCCGGTCGGAAAGCGACGAGAGCTCGCCGCCCTCGCTCGGCAGCGGAGTGACTTCAACAATAAACGACCCGTCCCTCGGCAAAGACCCTACGATCGCATCCGTTCTGTCGGTGCGGAGCGAAGCGACTTCGCTCTTCGTTTCCTCGCCGCAGCGAACCGTAACGGCGCCGAACTCAACGAGGGGATTTTTCCGCAGATCGGCATCATCAAGCAGGAAACGGAACCGCACCCGTTTAACTCCCAACGCATGGGGAATACGCACCGTAACGTTCTGTTTGGCCGAACTTACCGCGCAACCGGCGAAATTTTCAGTCCAGACATCCCCGGCTTCAACAGATGAAACATCCACCGCCACGCTCGTTTTTTCCGTTATACCATCTTCAGTCGCGTGGCTCTTGACCGAGAAGGCGATCTCCGTCACCGGCAACGGATACGCGCAGGTGGTTATCCATGTGTCGCGCCAGTCGATCTTGGGAACAGGCCCGGAATATACTTTGTCGATATACTCATGATGCGTCCAACCCTCCGGCCAGACACCGGGCAGCCCGGAATAATCGCTCGTGAACAGAGCCGTCTCGCCGCCGAGCTGCAGCACTCTTACACGATAGCCCTCCGCAAGCGGTACCGCAGGCCATTTGACCGCTGCCGACTCCTGGTCGAGAGCCGTCGCGGTAACCTTGCCGAGCTTTTCAAGTTCAAGCGTCACCGCCGCCGGTTCAGCCGCCGCCGAAGTCCTGCCTCCCGGCGAATACGCAGTGACCGTAACGGAATATTCCCCCAGTTCGGGAACTTCGATTTCGATCGAAGTCGCGCTCGTCCGCGCGCCGTCGACGACCTTCTCGCTCGGAATTCCCGTCGTCGAGACATCCACAAGATAATATCCCGCGTTCGCCGCCGCGTTCCAGGATATGAACAGTTTGCCGCCTTTCGTTTCGCATTTCACGTCCGAAGGTTTCCCGGCGATAAGTTTCGCCCAGTTCAGATCCGCCGTCACCTCTTGCGACCATTGCGAATCGCCGTAATCCGAACCGTCGGCGGCAAGCGCCATCACTCTTGCGCAATATCTGGCCGTCTCGAGATTCTCAAGCGCGTATTCCGGTTCGGCGAGCGTTTCCGATGCGCCCGCTTCGATGCGCTGCTCGTCACCGCCGTAGGCTATGCACAGCGAATCAAGCGCGGAAATCGTATAATCGGAACTCTTCGCCTCAAATACGAACTTGAGCTGTCTGACGTTGTCGGAATTCTGAAGCCTGTATTCGGCCGTAGACTTGGAAGTCGACTGCGGCACAACCTTCGCAAGTTCGCTCCAGCCCCCGCCGTTGCCGTCGCATCCGAGCACCTTGAATACCGTCGACTTGCCGACGCTGCCCACCTTGTACATAAACGAATACGAATTCGCCGTCGTCGGCAGGACGGGCGAGACGATTTCAACGCGCACGTTCTCCGCCGTCGTGGACGCCTTGTCGATCCTGAGCGCAGACCTGTCACCGGCGGTGCTGTCGTAATGCGACGTCGAAGAGGAAGCTTCGATCTTTGCGTTTTCACTCGTTATGGTCCACCCCGCCGACACGCCCGGCGCAACGGCGAAATCTTCGCGCACCTCGGTGAGCGGCTCGCCGACAAGCTTATAGACTTCAAAGCGGTAACCGGCGGCGGAATCCACCCTTTCGGCTTTAAGCGAAAGCGACGTCTCGGTGAAAGCCGAAAACTCCAACCCGCCGGGAGACGGCAGTTCTTTCACGAGCTCGCGCACCGTTTCGTCTTCATCCGCCGCCTTCTCGCCGTAGAAAACATGGATTTCGGAAACGGTCCAGTTTCCCGCCGATCCCGAACCGGTAAGACAAATGCGCAACGCATCCACCCCAAGCGCTTCATCCCAGTTGAAGTGAACATATTCGGCGGTATCTTTTGCTCCCGCGCTCGAGACCGTCCGCCAGAGCGACTCATCCTGACATTCGACTCCGGCCACCATCGGCTTGACGCAAAGAGAACGGGAAGGTTTATCTGAATTGCAACTTACTTTCAGAACAACCTTCCGGACACTTGCAGGGTACTGCGGTGAAAGCACGAACTTCGACAGTGACGAAAGCCTAACACCGTCTTCAGCGCCGTCGGCTTCGTATAAAAACCACGATGAACGGTAACCGGTTCCCGACCAGCCGGAGATGTCCGGTTCATCTGAGGCGCCCGACGCGCCGAGTGCAATGAACAATGCGCAGCACAGCATGACTTTACGACTCATCAACCGCCTCCTTTTACTGAACGAACAGCGTTCATCATTTTCATATCTGGAATTTTACCACATCGCGGTCAAATCTTCAAATCCGAACCATACTTCAGGCGCGGGGATGATACCTGCGGTGAACCGTGCCGAGAAAATCAGCGTTGACATGGGTGTAGATCTGCGTGGTGGAAATATCGGCATGTCCGAGAAGCTCCTGCAGCGAGCGCACGTCGGCGCCGCGCTCAAGCATGTGCGAGGCGAAACAGTGTCTGAGCACGTGCGGCGAAATCCTTTCCAGAGCGATCCCTGCGGCGGCGGCGCGCTCCTTGACGATCTTAAACACTCCCTGCCGGGTGAACGGCCTTCCGAGTCTGGTGACGAAGATATGCCGTTCAAGACCGTTGCCGCGCACAAACGTCTCCCGCGCCGCGTCGAGATACGCCGTCAGCGCGCGGCCTGCGGCGGAACCGACAGGAACGATCCGTTCCTTCGAGCCTTTTCCGAAAACCCGAAGCAGCTCGCCGTCGGCAAAGAGATTGTCGAACTCCAGAGCGCACACTTCGCTGACCCGCAGTCCGCATCCGTACATCACCTCCAGAAGCGCACGGTCGCGGAGACTGCGCGCATCCTCGCCGTCGACCGCGTCGATCATCGCGAAGACTTCCGCCTCGGAAAGCGTCTTGGGCAGAGTGCGCCCCTTCTTCGGGGCATCGAGATGTTCGGCGGGATTGACGGAAATGAACCTGCGCTCTTTCATGTAGCCGAGCCAGGCGCGGATCGCCGCGGTGCGCCGTGCGCGGGTGGCGCCGCTCATTCCGCTCCTGCGTTCCCGCGAAAGATAGCCGACTATATCCTCCTCGGTCACATCCTTCGCCGACGTCCGGCCGAGGCCGCGCAGATAGGCGGCGAAAAAGCGCAGGTCGCTCGAGTACGAGACGCATGTATTGCCGCTCATGCCTCTTTCAAGCTCAAGCGCGTCGAGAAAAAAGGATATTTCAGAGTCGATCAATGAAATTACCGATAAGCTCTTTCATCTTGGGCTTGGCGGCCTCGCCGGCGGCGACGACTTCGTCGTGGCACAGCTGCTGGCGCGAAATCCCGGCGGCGAGATTCGAGACGAGCGAGATGCCGCCGATGCGCATTGCGCAGGCGCGGGCGAAAACCGCCTCGGGCACGGTGGACATGCCGACAACGTCCGCGCCTTGGGCCTTGTACGCCTGAATCTCAGCCGGAGTCTCATAGCACGGCCCGGAAGTGTACGCATAGACGCCGTCCATTATCCTGAGCCCAAGACGATTGGCGCTCGCGTGCAGAAGTTCGGCGAAACGCCTGGTATAGACTTCGGTCATGTCCGGAAAACGCTCACCCCACTCCTCGACATGCGGTCCTATGAGCGGATTGGCTCCGACGAGATTGATATGGTCGCGGATGATGACGAAATCTCCCGGGCGGAGAACCGGATTGATGCCGCCGGAAGCGTTGGTTAAAAGCAGATTGCCGCACCCCATGCGCCGCAGTATCTCAACCGGCAGCACCACGGGCTCCCAGCCTTCGCCTTCGTAGAAATGGCGGCGCCCGCACCAGGCGGCTATACGCTTCTCTCCGCTGCGGTACAGAACAAACTCACCCACGTGCCCCTTGACGGTCGCTCCTCCGAGACCGGGAATGTCGGAATAGGCGATGCGCACGAGCACCTCGTCCATTTCCAGCGCTTCGCCCCACCCGGAGCCGAGAAGGATTCCAAGATCCGGCGGAACTTTGAAACATTCGTCGGGCAGATAGCCTGACGCCTTGTCAAAAAAGCCCATATTCACGGTTGCACCTCCAAAGGCCGGCACGAGAAGCGCATGCCGTCGTACGGACAGTTGCGCGAAAGCGACGCAAAGCGGGAAACGTCAACCTTTTGCGGATTCTCCTCGTCAATACATATTCTGGTATTGCCGATTATCCGCTCCGATCCGGCGACGATCCAGCGCGGCAGTTCCCACCACGCTTTCGCCCAGGAATCGATATCCATCCCCTCTTCCTCGACCATCACGGCGTAGGTTATGCCGATCGCAGTCTCCAGTCCGACGATGCCGTTGGCCGACGTCAGGAAACCCGACGCTTTCGTCGCGGGCGGGTGCGGCGCATGATCGGTCGCGAACATAAGCGTCCCGTCTTTGACCGCGCGGCGAAGTTCGGCACGATCCTCACTGTTGCCGAGCGGAGGCGCCATTTTGAAATTGGCGTCATCGGCGGCGAGATCGTCGCAGGAAAGAAGCAGATGGTGCGGCGTCGCCTCGGCCGTCACCGGCAGCCCCTCGCGCTGGGCGCGGCGGACCATCTCCACGCCGGCGGCGGTGGAGATGTGCTGAATGTGAAGACGGCAGCCGGTAACGCGGCAGAGAGAAATATCCCTTGCGATCGCATCCGTTTCCGCCGACACCGGAATCACCGGCAGCGACAGTCTGCGGGCAAGAGCGCAGTCGCGGATCACGCCTCCGCACGGAACAAGCGCATGATCGCAGACGGCCATCCCGAGCTGCGCAGCCCTCGTCATCGCCTCCTCCATGACCTTGTCGTCGGACACATACGTTCCGTCGTCGGTGAAGAACGCAGCTCCCGCCTCCGCGAGAGCTTCAAGATCGGCGACCTCCCTGCCCAGGCGCCCCTTCGTTATGCAGGCGGAAGGAATTATTTTAACCGGCAGACCGGCCGCATCGATCTGGGCGCGAACCCATTCGACGCTGTCTCCTGCCGGATTTGTGTTAGGCATCGTCACCACCGCGGCGAAACCGCCGCGTCCGGCGGCTTCGGCTCCGCTCGCGGTCGTCTCCGCCGCGGCGAGCCCCGGATCGCGGAAATGAACGTGAACATCGACAAAGCCGGGGAATTCAAACGTTCTGCCCATTGTGAAGCGCTCCTTTCTCAACGCCTGATCGCGATATTCTTAGCCTCCACCGCCTGACGGATATTCTCCTTGGCGATCTGCATGGAATCATATTCAAGCGTAAGAGTTTTCGCGTTGAGATCCCAGCGGTAGGAATCCTTCCTGATACCGTTGTACTTCGCGAGCGCCTCAACGACCACCGCCTGATTGGAGGAGTTGAGCGAGGGAATTTCAAGCGTGAACTCGCGCACATCCTCGCGCCGGCAGCCGGCGAGCGTCAATACGGCCAGCGCCGCGAACATCGCATATCTCATAACATTCCTCCTGTCTTTCCGGGCCCGAACGGCGACATCTCGCGCAGCTGCGCGATGACCGGCGGCACCTTTTCGAGAACGTAATCCACCTCTTCCATCGTGTTGTAGCGAGAAAGCGAAAAACGCACGCTGCCGTGGACGGCCGTGAAGGGAACTCCCATCGCCCTGATGACATGGCTCGGCTCGAGCGATCCGGACGCGCAGGCGCTGCCGGTCGAGACGCAGATGCCGAGATCGGAAAGGTGATAGGCAATCGCTTCGCCTTCAATATATTCAAAGCTTATGTTAAGAGTGTTGGCAAGCCGGTTTTCACGGTCTCCGTTGACGCGCACGTCCGGGCACTTCGCCACGAGCCCCGCCTCCAGACGGTCGCGCATCGCGGCGAGCTGGGCGATTTCCGTTTCCATTCCGAGCCGCGCCAGTTCGCAGGCCTTGGAGACGGCGATGATGCCCGGCACATTCTCGGTGCCGGCGCGGCGGTGGCTCTCCTGATGCCCGCCGAGCATGAACGGTTTGAATTTCATCCCCCGGCGGACATACAGTATACCGATGCCCTTCGGCGCGTGGAACTTGTGTCCGCTCAACGAGAGCATGTCGATCGGAGCGGCCTTGACGTCGATCTTCGTCTTGCCGGCGGCCTGAACGGCGTCGGTATGGAAAAGAGCCCCCGCCTCGCGGCAGATCTCCGCAGCTTCGGCAATCGGGAAAATCGTTCCGGTCTCGTTGTTCGCCCACATGAGCGAAACGATCGCCCCCTTCGTTCCCTTAAGCTCTTCGCGCAGCCGCTCGAGATCGAGCCTGCCGTTTTCGTCGACGCCCAGTTCAACCTCTTCATGTCCCTGCGCTTTCAGACGGCGGCACGGCTGCAGCACCGCCGGATGCTCCACTGCGGAGGTGATTATCTTCGGCTTGCCGCCGGAGAACTCCGCCGCGCCGCGAATGGCCGTATTATCGGATTCGGTCGCGCATGAGGTGAAAATTATCTCGTCGGGCTCGGCGTTTATGAACTGCGCGACCTCTTC
>JAEIGA010016626.1_pt1 | contig 11187 bp, 6 predicted proteins | sample 9270691 | NCBI WGS metagenome assembly JAEIGA01 (sample SAMN17057246, study PRJNA624740) | gut metagenome | biome: biome; isolation source: fecal sample | host: Bos grunniens | place: China: Xizang | collected 2019
CCCGAGCGTCTACTGCACGACTATATCAAGATTTTGCATCCCTCCGTGCTCCCTACAGACACATTACGCTACTTCCATCAGCTGTAATTAAGAGGAATTATATAAAGGAATGCACAAGCCGAGAAAACAGGACACATAAAAAGAGAGTAAGACTGCTAGACTATAGTCTTACTCTCTTTTACATACCATAGTTTCGATCACACTATCTTCTTTACCAAGCCAAACATGCGGTAAGGCATGTAACGGAAGGGGAGATCAATCCATGTACCGGTGAGCACTACAGAACGACGGTGTGAGAATACACGAAAACTTTCCTCTCCATGATAGCCACCCATTCCCGAATTGCCGACACCACCAAAGGGTATATGCTCATTGGCTATATGCATGATGGTATCGTTAATACAAGCGCCACCAGATGATGTGCGATGAATGATGTCGATACCATCAGCTTCACGGCCAAAGTAGTAGAAGGCCAAAGGCTTCTCACGACGGGTCACGTATCGTACCACCTCATCAAAATGACTGAAGGTAAGCATAGGGAGTACAGGACCGAAAATCTCTTCAGTAAGCACATTCTTAGCATTGGCCTGTGAGTCGGAAGTCGAATCAGAAAGACTGATACGAGTGTCGAGCAGAGTCGGTTCAATGAAACGCTCCTCGGCAATAGTACGACCGCCATAGCGTATATCCCCCTCGGCAAGATAACTCTTGACACGTTCGAATGCACGGTCGTTTACCATACGCACATAGTGCTCACTCTTTGCGATATCGCTGCCATGAAGTTCCGCCACTGCCTTGGCAAAAGCAGCGATAAATTGTTCCTTTACCTCCTCGTGAATGAGTAAGTAATCGGGAGCGATACAGGTCTGCCCCGAGTTGAGTGTCTTACCCCATGCTATACGCTTAGCTGCAGTCTTGATATCAGCATGACGATCTACAATACAGGGGCTCTTACCTCCTAGTTCGAGAATAACGGGAGTCAGATGTTTGGAAGCTGCCTCCATCACCAATCTTCCAAGCAAAGGACTACCTGTAAAGAAGATAAGGTCAAAACGTTGTGCCAACAAAACCTGATTGACATCACGATTACCTTGTACTAGAGCAACATATTGAGGATCGAAAGTATCGGCTATCATATCGGCAAGCACAGCCGATACAGTGGGAACATAAGGTGAGGGCTTGAGTACAGCCGTACAGCCTGCTGATATCGCACCTACAAGTGGATTGAGTAGTAACTGTACGGGATAGTTCCAGGGAGCAATGATAAGTGTATTGCCCAAAGGCTCACTCACAATACGGCTTCTTGAAGGGAACATTTTGATAGGTGTAGGACGACGCTTAGGCTTGGCCCAACGACGCAAATGACGCATATGCCCTGCGATTTCGGCCTTCACGATACTGAGTTCGGTGAGGTAAGCCTCTTGATACGACTTATGGAGATCTGCCCACAAAGCCTCTGTTAGTGGCTTCTCCCACTTGGTTAGTGCACCCTGCAGCTTCTTGAGCATGCTGAGGCGGAAATTAATATCAAGCGTAGCTCCGCTGTGGAAGTAGACGCGTTGAGATTCGATGATTTGTTCAAACATTATTGTTTGCTTATATTATTGTTCGTAAACTTGTTCCAAAGATAAATTGCAAATGGGAAGTCATCAATTTATAAATTGAACATTACTTTCTCCCTACAAAGTTATCCATTGTGTGGTAAATACCAAAGACTTTCCCGAAGATAAAGTCAAAAACAGGAATCGGCAAGATGAACTGCCAGAAACGGATAAAGTGGAGGCCAAAAGGAATACCGCGGAAGATAAGATTCTTCTCAATGGCACGGATAACCCTCTTCGACACATACTCCGGTTTGAGAATGGGGATGATGGGCGACTTCACGCCATCGAACATGCCCGTATTGATGTAATACGGAGTGACGGTAGTGACACGAACCCTGCTCTTCTGCTCTTGTAGTTCGATACGCACCGAGTCGGACCAACCGATGGCTGCCCACTTGCTGGCACCATATACGGCCATACGTGGATTACCCAACATACCACCTGCCGAGGTGATGTTGCAAATATGTCCCCGTTGGCGACACAACATATCGGGCAAAATCTCGCGAGCCACATACATGGGAGCAATCGCATTAATGAGCATGGTACGGTCAATTTCTGCGATGTCTACCTGGTCGAAAGTCTTGTTACCAGTGATGATACCTGCATTGTTGATGAGTATATCAATATCGCCACATTCCTTCACAACAGTGGTATATGCTTCACGTATAGCTTCAATATCACCTACATCTACACGGTATCCCTTCACCTTGCCTTTCGCAGAGAACTCCTCTACGGTAGTAGCTATATTCTGTTCATTAATATCCCAAATAATAAGAGTTCTTGCACCTTTCTCCAAGGCCATGCGGCCCATAATCTTGCCTATGCCCGAAGCACCTCCAGTGATGAGCACGTTGCTGTCTTTAATTTTCATATATATACCTGTTTACCTTAAAGCATCTCTTGCATTACTGCAAAATATTTCTGCAAAGGTACAACAAATAGCAAAGTCGAGGGTTTACGCTTGTCCCTATGCCGTGACGTTTACCCCTATGGTGCATGTATTGGTCACAAATGGGCTAAAAATAAGAAGAGTGAGGCTCTGCCCCACTCTTCATTCGATTATACAAGATGTGCAATCAGTGATTCTCGATCACCATACAGCATGTCTATGACGGGAATCTCTATCATAGTATAAGCCCCTGGTTGCTGCTTCATGGATGCACGAGCCACATTGACCAAAACCTGCCCTGTAAGTGCTGGGTTATTGATGCGCATATTAAACTCAAAAAGCTGATTCTGCGATATACCCGAAACGCCTTTGCGTGTCAAGTTTACTCCATGCCCCATATCCTTAAGTTCATCAACATTGGGCACTTGCATGACATGTGTTTCGTCATTAACAAAGTAACTATCAGCCTTAATTTCTGCAGCTACATCTTCAAAGTTGTATCCGTCTTCCAACTCAATATATACCATACGGCGATGTATACCTGTTCCTACAGGGATGGTCATAGAAAGAGCATTACGTACTCCTGCTATAGCTTTTACCGCAACCGTATGCCCCATACTCATACCTGGGCCAAAGTTGGTATAGCTGATACCCTGAGGTGCAAGACTCTGCATCAAGGAACGTACGATAGAATCGCTTCCAGGATCCCATCCTGCTGAGATGACAGCTACTGCTTGATGCTCCTTTGCTGCTGCATCAAGCGAGCGACGCAAATCTACAATCTTGCTATGTATATCAAAACTATCTACCGTATTTATACCCAATGACAGGCACTCCAATGCATATTGCTCAACACTACGAGTAGGAGTTGCAAGGATAGCAACGTCGACATCACTAAGTTCACTAACATGTTTCACTACAGGATATGGAGCTAACTCTGCAGGTTTGTCTATATCTCCATTGCGACGTACAATACCTGCCACCTCCATGTCAGGAGCTGTTTCCAATGCTTGCAAGGCATACTTGCCTATGTTGCCATAACCAACGATGGCTGCTCTAATCTTTTTCATCTTCTTTAGGTTAAGTGGTTATCCTAATAAACAACACAAAAGTACATAAAAAAAATGATATAGTGGAATCTACTTACAAGAAATAAAAATCTGGCAAGCCATATAGCTTACCAGATTTTTATTTATAAGTTTACAGATATATGACTTATTCCTTATCGATATACCAATTTTCAGGATTAGAGAGTCGAATAAAGAGTTCTTCATTACGACCATGTCCCTCACCCTTACGACGAGCCACCTTATCGGCCAAATAAGCTGGATTGTTACGACGAATAGCCACACGCATCAAATCATTAAAGCGGTTACCCTCGAATGCTGTCTCCAATCCATATTCATCTATAATAAGATCTTCAACTTTCTCTTTCAAGTAATTGAGGGGATATATCTTAAAGATACGTGTCATATTCTTACCTGTACCTACTTCAGTATAGTGGAAATAATAGCCACATTCAGCATACACTGCACCTTGCTCTACAGTATAATGATAACGAGGAATCATAACAATAGAGTCAACGACGATACCTGTAGAGTCATCTGTTGCATAGCCTCCTGAGAAATAGCATTCTACACTATCAACCTTAGAAGCTAAAGCCTCATCAAATACAGGAAGGACATACTGGTCATTCTTACTTGCACTACCAGAACCACGTGCATGAATGCCTGCATATGCAGTATTCTCTGCTGTAGGAAGAGCAAACTGAGGAACGCCATCCACAATACGTATCTCAGCAATACCTGTTTTCAGGATTTCGAAAGCCAAATCACTACCTCCCATACCATTAATCGCCTCAGCCAAACGCAAATACACATTGCCTATGGTATAAATAGGAAGATTATGGTTGTCTGAATACTTAGAGTTTACCAAATACTCGCTCTCTACATCAACTTTGTACCACTCATCTTGCTGAAGGCCTAGATTGGGATTAAAAGTTCCGTCACTCCATTGCTCCATTCCATAGGTCTTATAGGCGCGTAAATCTCCACACGAGAGGTGACGAATAGTACTTGCATTCAATTCAAATGCATAATCTTGCTTCTCGGCCAACTCTTTCCATGCATATGATGGTGAAACTGGGCGTTTACCCTCATTGACATCGGTAGCACTGAAGATATTGTTCAGATTAGTGGTTGTACCATGCAATTTAGAGCTTGACATGGGAATAATGGTCAGATTCTCCGAAGAAGAAGAGAAATAACTAAAGCCACTAATATCATTGGTTGTAGCATTAATTCCGACAACCTCAATTCCATTACGTTGTGTACCATATCCATTCTGATACAAATACTCAGTATAGTAACGATAAGCATTTTCATAGTCTTGCTTCCAAAGATACATATCTCCCAAAAGCAAACGAATAGGGAAGAACATCAACTTTGATTGAATCTTATTGATCTCACCATAATTTGGAAGTTCTACATCCACATACGGAGTAAGGTCAGCAATAAAGAAGTCACACATATCCTCAAAATTGTAACGAGGATAGTCCTTCTCAGCATCTACTACCGAAAGGATGGGCTCAGTGATAAATGGTACAGTCTTGTACACAAGACCCATCTGCAGATAGGTCCATGCACGGATAGCCTTTACCACTGCATACTCACGCAACATCACCTTCTGGTTAGATACCAACAGGGAGGTATCTACCTTAGAGAGGAAATAGTTACAGTTATTGATTACAGCATAGTAATCGTTGTAATTGTAATACTGATTAGAGGGAGATACATTGTGATTGATAATCTCACGCAAATCATTGTTCGTATTGACATTCTCATCTACAAGATCACCACGCAGCTCACCGAAAAGTACTGTACGGTCAGCAATACCTTGCAACTTGCTCAAGATACCGATAACAGAATACAAACTATCAGAAGGAGAGTCCAACTCATGAGAGCCCTCATACTGAACCGATGAAGATTGCACGTCGAACATATCAGCACACGCTGTAAAGGTACCCATCAAAGTACACAGCGCAATGGTATAGAATATTGATTTTCTTTTCATAAATCGTTTCATTTTAGAGGTTAATCTTAATACCCATCAAGAAGCTACGACCCTGTGCTGTCAAGCCACGATCGATACCTTGATACAATACAGAATTACCAGCCCATACCTCGGGATCGCTACCCAAGTAGTTGGTAAGTGTAAAGAGGTTGTTTGCTGTAGCCCATACTGAGAATCCCTGCAACCATACAGAGTTAACAGGCAACTCATAAGCCAAAGTCAAACTACGAAGACGGAGGAATGAGCCATCCTCAATCCAGCGGTCTGAGAAACGAGAATTACCCATGGGATCACCAAATGTTGCCTTAGGAATATCAGTGTGCTGTCCCTCAACCATCCAGCGACGATTCATGGCTGTTGTCTGATTGAAGAATTGTGAGCCACCTTCCAACAAAGAACGTTGGTAGTTGTAGATATCGTTTCCATATGAATAGTTGAAGTTAACATTCAAACTGAAACGCTTGTATGACAAGTTTGAATACAAGTTTCCATAGACTTCAGGATTGGGGTCACCAATAACTACCATATCTTTCTCATCAATTACTCCATCCTTCACATGATCAACAAATTTCATATCACCGGCTCCAAACGGAGTTACCTCACCTGTAGAAGCAACAAGAGTCAGACCAGCCTCCTCGGCCTCCTGTTGCGTTGCATATACACCGTCGGTCTCAAAGCCATAGAATACACCAGCCGCACGACCAACCGAAGTCAACACATTAGCGCCATAAATACTTGTTGTATAATCACCATCAGGAAGCGCTGTAATCTCATTCTTATAAGCCGATGCATTTACACCGAGTTCCCACTTCCAATTCTTATTGTTTACAGCCTTAATACGTGTTCCGAAGTCTACACCAACATTTTCCAACGAACCATCATTTGACCAATAGTACCCCTCACCAGTAATCTCAGGAAGAGACTTCAATGTGAGCAAATTATTAGTATAGCTCTTAAACACATTGAAAGAGAAAGACAATACATTGTTATACTCTGTCAAGTCAATACCTGCACGGAAACGGTGGGTAGTCTCCCACTGAATACCTGTATTACCAATATTATTCAACACAAGACCAATTGAACCATCCAAGAAACGATTTGCACTAAGACTCGTACGAGAAGCGCTAATCGCGATATCATCATTACCAGACATGTCATAACCCGCAGAAAGTTTCAAGGTACTAATACCTAAAGCCTCAGCATTGAAGAAATCTTCTGAAGATACCATCCAAGCACCTTGTACGGAAGGGAAAAGCCCCCAATGCACACCAGCGAGTTTTATACCTGCATCTACGTCCTTACCAAAACGTGAAGTGGTTTCCATAGACAAACCGCCCTGTACGAAATACTTGTACTGATAATTGTAATCAGCATTTGCATAGTATGCAAACGAACGCCAAGTATCATCAACACCACCAACATCACTGAAGTTCAATGAGCCAGACACATTAGGTGTTTTGTCATTACCAGTGTTATGACCCTCCTGTGCTGTAGACACATAGTTATCATTGGTAAAACGGAATCCACCAACAAGGTTCAAGTAGTGCGATTTATTACGATAGGTCCAATCGATTTTTGTATCGCTAAACAATGACTCCTGCTTTGCATTAAATGCAGAAGCACGATTACTAGAGTTACCTACACCATCAATATAGAAAGTAGGAGTACCTGTCATAGGTACAAACGCACGCTGGTTGTTGTTGGAAAGAGCATAATAGAACAATGTGGTTGCGTAAAGATTACTATTGAAGTCATAACGCGGAGCCACAGAGAGATTAAACATGCTATACTCCAAACGATTCTTATTCTTGGCATCACCATACTTGTTAATAGCAACGGGATTAGCCCATGAAGTATTCAAACCAAATCCCTCTGCAAAATCATCGGCTTGTGAAACGAAAGTGGTAACATTACCATCTTCATCCTGACGATAAGGATTCAAGAAAGGAGCCTTAATCAAAGCCAAGAAGTTGGGCGAAAGAATAGTCTCTGCAGAGAAATCTTCGATAATACCATCATCGCGCAAGTTACGAGTATTGTAATTATAAGCTACGTCAAAACGGGTACTCAGATTACCAATCAACTTGATATCGGTATTGAATCGCAAGTTCATACGACTGAAGTTGTTATAATCCAACGTACTCTCTGCACCGGTATAGCCCAATGAAAGGTTATAGTCAGCCACTTCATCACCACCTTGCACACTAATATTGTAATTCTGAGTGATTGCCTCACGATATACATACTCATCCCAATTGGTATCATTATGATACATGTTATAGTAGTAATAGTTAGGATCATCATTCAAGAACTTAAAGTCGGTAAGTTTGGTACCTGTACTACCAATAAGTTCTGATGCATACATGCGATATTGGTTGGCATTCATCATAGAGGGACGCTCGGGCATCAACTCTACGCCAGCCATCACATTGGCCTCGATACGGGTAGCCATGCTAGTACTTCGCTTAGTATCGATAATGATAACACCATTAGAGCCCTTAGTACCATAGAGTGCTGTCGCATTCTTCAATACGGTAACCTTCTCAATATCGTTAACGTTGATAGCAGAAAGTACATTGTTGTAATGTCCCTCATGTAACGCATCACGACCATATTGTTGGTCCAAGAATACTCCATCCAATATGATCAACGGCTGCGCATTGGCATTCAACGAGTTTAAGCCACCGATAAACATAGCCGAACCCATAGCCGGTGTTCCACTACGGGTAATAGAACGCAAGTCACCACCCAAACGTGTACCAATTTCCTGGTCGATGGTAAGCGCAGTACTCAAAGAGAAGTCCCCTGCTTCCGCTACATCAGTAACCAAGACCTCAGCATTATAGTCTTTAGAGAATGTCTCAGAGTGCATAAACACCTCACGAACCTTTTCATTAGCAGCCATCTGCACACGATTATAACCAGGAGCTTCGAAATCAAGCAAGGTTACATAGCTAGGGACTTGTAATGAATAGCTACCCGTTTCATTGGTCATCGCAGAGAACTTAGAATTACCATGGGCAACAACACGAACACCCGCCAACGGAGTACGTGTAGCAGCATCATAAGCAATACCACTTACCGTAATCATCTGCTCAGCCTGCTGAGTCGTTTCCTCAGGTACTGCGGCATACACAGCCGGAGTGGTCAACAACATGCCTCCAACTGCCAAACCGCACAATACCACTTGTATATGATTTTTCATCTTTTTCATAATATTCATTCTTTTGTAGGTTCTAATATAACACAGTCAATCAAGAGAACACGTGAATTGACCTTATCATTATTTTTAGAAGCAGACTTCACATTCAAAACTGTAGAAGCAGTTTCCTCTCCATATGTTGTTACAGGGAAGGTTACGGTACCTAATGTAACTGTATCAATACGAGTAGGATCCACAAAAACAGAGTCATTAGCTACCACTAATTTCACTTTCTGTGTTTTATTTTTCTCGTTGAGATAACTAATTTCTGCAGCCAAGTGTACAGGATTGATACCATAACTCTTATCTGTAGCCAAGTACTGCGGTAAGAATACTACCTTTACGTCATACGAAGCTGCCAATGTATTCCAAATATAGAAATCAACACTAGGAAGTGTATTCGACTTCTTGGGTACAACCTCCAAATATGAAGATTTAGAAACCTTATAGTATAATGAGTCTGTATTCTTCATAGTACGGCTATACTCAACACTAGTAGTCTCGTTCACCTTGTGGCCATTAATGCGCTCAGCCTCTACTTTCAGACGAGCATGCCAAGAATCCCAAGGAGCATGACGGAGTTCATCAACCACAAATACATTACCATTACTACATACAACACCATCCTCCATTGAGTTATAATCTGAAAGGATATAGTCAAACGGATTATGGAATACATTGAGAGAGGTAGAAATGAGTGAATCAGTCATCGACTTTTGTACCGTATGACTAAATATCAAGTCGCTCACAATACCCAATTTGGTATAATAGTCTTGCAATGAATCACGATCTACGGTCTTATCACTATACACATAATAAGGAGCAATGCGCTGATATGCATCTTCCCAAGCCTTATTGGTGGGCAATATCATGGTATAAGTACTATCCTCATCGTTCAAGTCACCCAACCTGAGACGTAGCATATTGTATGTTTCCAATACTGAGTCAACATAAGTTTGCAAACCATCAACAATGGGTCCCTTGACGCTGGCCTCCTCGTCAAGTTCATACTCATCGAACGAATACATGTATTCACAGATATTACTATATACACTATCCGTAGTCATATACTCCCATATATTATAGAAGAAAGGAACTTGCCCAGTAAGAATGTGCAAAACACCATTCTTTGCTACAATATTGGTTTCTGCCAAAGCGATATTACCAAGAGTATATCCTGCACCAGCCACTGTAAAGTCTACCAATTTTTCATTAAGCATCATCACACTCTTGTTAACAGTTGCCTTATTGGCCGAATGTGCAAAGCGAGCGATATGATTCTCCAATACCTCAACTTTCACTTTCTCTGATGAGAGTTTTGCTACATCCAGCTCACCCTGAGGAGCAAATACGGTATAAATTTGGTCACCATCAAGCACCTTATCGTAACCATATTGCTTTAAGCATTCTGCAAATCCTTGCAACTCGGGATGCGACTCAATCTCCTCCCAAAGCGTTTTATCAGCACTCTGCTTCTGATTGTCTACGTCATAGTGTCCGTTCCACACTTCGGTGCAACTAACCAATGCCATAGGTAATACCAACGACAGAGCTATACGTTTAATATTATTTATATATTTCATATGAATTATGTGTTAAAGGGATTAATGACTATTTTCAGGTACTGTAGGAGAGTCATACACAGACTTAGGACACAGTTCAATATAGTCAAGCATAAATTCCTTACCATTTTCATCAACTGCACGGAAGCGGATGTAGTGGTCTTTATCGTTAGTCAGATACTCAGTTGCTACAATACGGCGCAACAGCTGGTGCAATGTTCTTGCATTGCTATCTTCATTGGTACCCATTGTCTGAGTATCGGGAGCACGCATATAGCCACGGTTGTGCATTGACTTATCGTTTTTCACAATTTCGTCAGCAGTGAGTCCATCCTCAGAGAACCATCCCACCTTAGGACTAGAAGATGAGGCATTTAATGTCAAGTCAATAGGAATACCACAAGGAATATTATCCACATAAACCTGTGTCACACCACGCTGAGTCATAGGCACATAACCATAACGAATCTCATAAGTACCTTCTGGTACGGGAGGCAACTTCAAAGCAAAGTCATACTGACCCATGGCAATAATCTCGTCACCATACCAACACCAGAATCCCCATACAGGCTGTGAATACCACACTACAGCCTCTTGGTACATGATCATATTCTTTACATAACCATTGGGAAGCTGATAGCACTTATCTTCCTGATTTCTAAAGATTCCATTCGTAGACAACTCGGGCATGAGAGTCGCAGCATCAAAACGCATACGATCATTGAGCACCTTCTGAGTAACATCTGTACTATATACCAATGGATTGTCAATCGTATAGTACACACCATTATTACCATCGAATGCTGCTGATTTCTTGACAATGGCTCCTCTCACCTGATATTGTGTATCCCAACGACG
>JAEIGA010016628.1_pt1 | contig 11187 bp, 20 predicted proteins | sample 9270691 | NCBI WGS metagenome assembly JAEIGA01 (sample SAMN17057246, study PRJNA624740) | gut metagenome | biome: biome; isolation source: fecal sample | host: Bos grunniens | place: China: Xizang | collected 2019
GTGGTACTATAGTAGATGATGTATGGGTAGGTAAATGGTTACAATTAAACCCAGCAGCCATAGCAGCTTCAGGCACTTATACAGTAGACTTAGTAAGCGTTGGGTATTTACCTCAGAATGATAATTATGATTATGAAGTTTTATTAAGTTCGTGGGTATGGACACCTTCTGACGCAGCTGGAAGACAAAATACCACTATAGTATATAGTGGTCCAGATACATCAGCACCTTTGTTTATACATTTGAATAGTATAATTACAAGAGTCAAAGGTTACTCTTGTATACAAGGTAATAGTTGTATATTACCATTATTAAATGGTAACAAAAAGATATGTTTTAGAAATAGCATAGGTACTGCTTATTCATCTTGGGGTATACAATTTGCAGGGTACAGAAGGTTAGGGACAAACACATAATGAGATATTATATAATAGTAAGAAATAATAAGATTATAAACGCAGGTCTTGAATATGAACTTGAGACTGTTTTAGATAATTATACTATTGAAGAAAATAAAACATATAAAAACACTGCTTTAGGAGGAGAACATGAAGTTTTATATCTTTATACAGAATAATGAAATTATAGGTGCTGGTCAAGCTGAGATTTTAACAACAGGCGTAAATACAATAGAAGTATCAGAAGACATATATAATATGTTTATCGAAGATAAAGATTTTATCACTTGGGACGCTAAAGAAAAGAAAGTTATTAAGAATCCTAAATATGCTGAAATTAAAGCACAACAAAGAGAAGAAGAGTTTAACAGAAACTTCTTTCCAACTTCATTAGGTTATATTAAACGCCAAGTAACAATGCAAAATGGTGCTACTAAAGACTTTATTACAGACCTTATTCCATTAATGATGGATATTCCTGGTGTACCTGTAATTGTATATGGTAAACCAGATTTTACACAAGAAGTAACAGAAGAAACATTAATTGGATTACAACAGTTTGTTAAATCTACTCCAGAACTTATTAAGGAATGCAGAGCACAAGCTATCATAGATTTCTATGGATTCAATCCAGTAGAAGACCTTTTAAATCCACCAGCACCTGAAGTTGTTGAACCAACACCTGAACCAGAAACTGAGCCAGAGGATATTGCAACAGTAGTGCCTGAAGAATCTGTAACAGATAATGAAATTTCTGATGTTGAAACTAATATAGAAGAACCTGTAACTGAAGAAACGCAACCTTCTGAAGATGTTCAAGAAAACTTGACAAGTGAAACTAATAATGATATAATAGAAGAAAATGAAATAGGAGAGATATAATGTATACACCTAAAGAATATTCTCAAATGGCTATCCAAGCCAATGAGCAAGGTAAAAGATTATATGTGCTAGTTAATGAAGAAACAAATGATGAAACATTAATTATTGCACCTAATAATTATTACGTAACAATAGAACCAGCTTCTAATCGTACTTATGGTAAAGTTAATAAACAATTTGAATCTGAACAATTAAAATCAGCTAAGGGTTCTTTAAAACAAGAAGCTCTAATCCAAGCTAAAACAGCAATTAGCAATGGTACTATTCAATTAGCTGATGGTATTGAAATTGAAACAGATACATCAACTATAATTGACCTTAATACAGCTTTAACTGTTATGAAAGATAAAGGATTAGAAACTTATTTCTGGATTGATAAGAATGATAATGCTGTTGAGTTAACTGAAACAGACATTAATGACATCATTATCAATATAGGTGTTAAAAAGAATTTCATATGGAACACATATTTCAATATTTTAACTGAAATTGATAAAGCTAAAACTGTGGATGAAGTTAAAGCTATTAAAGTTAATTATACCCAAGACGTTGAAGAAACTGACGAAGAAGTCGAAGATGATGATTTTGAAGACTTTGAAGAAGAAATATAGGAGAACATATGATAGAACCAATTAAAGGACCCTCATTACCAAAACCTATTAAATGTAATTTAGATAAAATGATAGGTGATAATAAAGTAGTATCTTATAATTCTACTGATGTGTTACAATTAAGTAATGGAAAGTCTATAGTGATTCATACTTCGTTAAAGAGTAAAGAAGAACCTACTAAAATAGTAGATGTTGTTATTTAACGCTTGACAAGTATTAATAATTGTGATATACTCTCTTTATAATGGAATAAGGAGAGTATATTTATGAAATTATACACAGTCTGGAGTGGTGAATATTCTGATAGAGGAATGCACGCTATATTTAAGTCAAAAGAAAAGGCTGAGAAATATATGGAAGTGCATGACAAAATAAATGGTGGTTATGATGACTACTATATCATTGATTATGAATTAGAAGATGATAAGTTTGACATTAATACTAATGCTGTTAAATATTACTATTGCTCTATAGCATTAGAAGACCGTCAGTCTTGGAATGACCCTAATGTGCTATCAGAACGTAAAGGTGATATACTTACAGACGAATGTTGGGATTCGTTTATGGAACATTGTGATATAGAACATTATGAAGACCTTAATCCTGTTAAATATTATAAACATATAAGCGAAGAATTATATGAAGACCCAGAAAAGACTGAAGATGAATATAGCGTTACTGTAACGTGGGATGTAGATGGTGCAGAAACTGTTATAAATGACAGACACGGCTCTATAGATGTTTATTCTAAACGTGGTTATCATCATGCCAGAAAAGTAGCAATAGAACAATATCAAATATATACTCAGAAACAATTAGAGGAAGGTACACTTGGCTAAAATAGAATTAAGAGATTACCAGAAAGAAGCTGTAAGAAAAGCTGTAGAAGTGCCTCACAACCTTATCTGCATTCAAACAGGTAAAGGTAAATCACTTGTGGGTGTATTCTATGCAAGAGCTTTAATTAAGAATAAACTCGCTGATAAAGTTATATTTGCTTCTACTAAAACAGGTGTAGGCTCTTTTAAAAAGGCTTTTACTAAAAGAGTAGGGGTAAACATAAACCAATATGATGACCCTTGTGATTTTATGAACTTCCTTATATCTGATGAAAAGGTATGTATTATAAAACATTCAATGTTTGAGAAGTTAGGGTTAGATGAAAACTTTAGAAAAGCTATTGAGACGTTGCTAACACATCACTATCAAAGACTAGCTATTGTTATAGATGAAGCTCATAAATTATCTAATGATACTGGTGTAGGACATTTTGCTTTAATGAATCTAAGGTTTATGTTTGAACGCATTTCATTACACACAGCAACGCCTTATTCAAGTTGTTTAAGTCAATTATATGGTTTGATAGATATAATCTATCCGGGACTATATTCAAATAAATTAGACTTTTACGACCAGCACATAGAAGAAAGACGTGTGAAGGATTGGAAGACAGGTAGAATATTAAGAAAAGAAAAGGTTTGCTACCACCATTTAGACGTATTGAGAGCAAATTTAGAACCATTTACTTATTTCTACTATCCACCAATAGACCTTCATTTTAAAACATATCATACTAGATTAAACGATTACACCGAATATGACTCATTATGTATGGGCATATTAAGTAAAGAGGATTTAGACAATGCTAATAACAACAATGAAAGAACTATCAAAAAGACTACTTAGAAGAATGCTCAGACCTTGGCTAATTTATCAAGTGTTTAGAGCTAACTTGTCAAGAGTTAAAGACGAAAGAATAGGTATGGCATATTATTTTGATGAATACCCATTTGGAATTAATATAGTTCATCACTATGAATTTCCAAATTATCCACAATTAATTGAAAAGACACACCATATAGATTATATAGGGTTTAAGAAGATGTCTAAATTAATGGAAGAATATAGCTGTTGAGGATACAATAATGAAAGTAACTAAGATTATAGGCGACTTAGGTGTTGCTATTTCAGACGAAGAATTTGAAAGACGTAAAGTTGAGTATGATTCTGATACAATGTATATAGAATGTTTCTTAGATAATGGAACTATATGTTTGGTTCCAATTAATAATTGGGAAACTGTACACGAACAAGTAGGAGAGTTCTACAATGGCTAAACCTAAACCACTAGGAATGACAGATGTATTTATCAAAGCTAATAGAGAGATAGATTTAGCCAAGATAGAAGACAAGAAAGAAGAAACACGTAAGCACGTACAGCGTTTAGCTGACATGCAGAAATATGTTGATACTTCTAAAGAGAAAATAGGTTTATTAACCAAAATTATCTTAGAAGAAACAGATGATAATGGTGTTAAACTAATTGACAAAGGTGTAATTGTATATATTGAATTACTTGATGTAGTTGAAGCTATACATAACCATTTAGATTCATTAGGTGTAAAACACCTTATCATCACTTCTAAAACATCTCAAAAGAAACGTGAAGAGATTTCAGCACAGTTTATGACTAATCCTAATCAAACTGTTATATTATTTTCACAAGCTGGTGGAGAAAGCATAGACCTTAATAGTACAAATGAATTAATATTATATAACACACCTCGTGGACCAGGTAAATTCTCACAAACTATTGGACGTATCTGTAGAGGATTTGGAGAATATAGCTCATTTAATGTAAGAGAAGTTGTAGTGGACGAAACACTTGATGAATATAAACAAGTGTTATTATCGTCTAAAAGAGAACTAGAAAAGACTATACTAGATTCAGACACTATACCTTTAAGAAAGAATATAGATTCATTTGATTTAGATGTGCTTAAACAAATAAGAGCTAAAATGCTTTGGAAGATAGGTGTTAGAAAAAGAAAACCAAAGATTTGACAAGAACAAATTATTATGATATAATAAGATAGAAGAAAGAGGATATAAGATGAAGCACTATGTAGAATTTAACCCAGCATTAAAGGAACAACGCAGTCCTAAAGATGTATTAGAAACATTAACATTCTCAGAAAAGAGGGCATTTCATACAATGACTGATGATGAAATTAGTTATGTCAGAGATGAATGCGAAATTGATGAATATATTAAATACCTTAGAAAAGGTACAAATAAGAAAGCTATGGGTTCTGATTTCCCTATTCTTGTAATTCAAGGTACTCCACTTCAGTTAGAAAGATATAAAGTAGTATTCTTAATATCTATGATAGATTACCAAGGTATTAAAGATTATTACCCTAATGATTTTGCGTTAGGGTTGGAAGCCTTAGAAGAAATTAAGAATTTCACAGGATTAGCATTAATTCGTGTAAGACGTGGAAGTGCTACATCTGAAGGGTTAGACACACATAGGTCTGAACTTATTGCAAGTGCTTTAATGAATAGAAGAGATTATTTCAACCCAACATTAGTGCTTGCAGAAGAAGTTATCGCTGGTAAATTAAACATAAGTGATGGTGTAAATATAAAAGTAATTAAATTGGACCCAAATAGATTAAGAGGTTCATATGAAGGTGAAGATGTACAAGCATTTAGCAGTGTAAATGTGTCAAGACAAACAGCACCTGCTAAAACTGTACAAACTACATACGTACAACCAGTACAACAAAAACCATCATATAATGATAATAATAATTATGGCAGAACCTTTAGTAATAGAGGTTCAAATTCAAAAGGAAGATTAACTGTAACAGATTTAAGAAGAATGAAAGAAATGGAAGAGCAAGAGGATTAAGAGCAGTATGACAACACTAACAACAGAAGAAAAGTATTATGTTCATAACATAGCTTGGATAGTTTTAAATAGATTAAAAGACTTTAATGATAAACCACAATTAATATTTGATTTATCAGCAAAATTTAACAAGTTGGTATCACACACAATATACTTTAAGTTTGCACCTTTATATGAAGAAGCTGTAAAGTATTATGAAATACACAATAAGTTCTGTGATATTAAATACCTTAATGAAAGATTTCCAGACGGTAGATTAATTTGGGAAATGACAAATTCTGCACTATCAATGGATATGTTTGATAAGTTAAAGAAACAACTTGATTATGAAATCCTAATACAGGACTTTAATGACAGACTTGGAAAAAGTGAACTACCAGATATGGAAGGTTGCAGAGAGTTCGCAAAACGCCTTGCTAAGTTTGCTGATTCTGGTGTGGAAATTCCACAAGACACTAAAGATGATTGGTTAACTGCATACGATTGTTATGAGGAAACTTATCATGGTATTTCTACTGGTATTAAGATGTTAGATGAAAATGTAGGTGATTTAGGTGGTGTCGTAACTATAGCTGCACCTTCTGGTAATGGTAAATCTACTTTTGCATTGTCATTAGCATACAATATATCTACATTACCAGATGAAAATGGTAATGGCAGAAATGTCCTATATATTTCATTTGAAATGACTAAATTCCAATTACAAGCAAACCTTGTATCTATAGAAAGTTCTTTCTGTGAGAATATGAATAAACGCTTAAAAGCGACAAATATTAAGAACAAAGAACTTACACCTGCCGAAAAGGTACTATTTAAAGAGCATATATCTTCATACATGAATCGCCTAAACTATTCTGGTGGTTATATTTCTCTTGTTGATAATACTGCAATGAACGGATATACAACTATTGAGGAGTTTATGGCTAGTATTGAGGAACACTCTGCAAAAGTTGGTAAGAAGTTCGATATTATCTTTATAGATAACGTAGACTCATTGAATATGTTAAAAGGTGAACGTGGTCAAGATGACATGGCCAAAATGAATGGTTTTATTACTAAATTAGACGCTTTTTCTAAAACATATATGGATGGTTATGGTACTTGTGTTGTGCTACTTTCGCAAACAAATAGAGAAGGTCTAAAGAAACTAAAGGCAATGGAATCTAATAATTCACAAGATATTACTATTGACTTCACTGTTCTTCAAAGATATTCTGCATTGTATGAAAGAGCAACAATGGTATTGGTATTATACAGCTCAGCACTTATGAGAGCAAATGGTCAATTAAGATTAATGCCTGTTAAGTTACGTAATAGACCATTACCAACGCAACCTTTAACACTAAATACAAGATGGGAATACAGTTATGTTGGTGGTAACTATGTTCCACCACAACCTAAAACCAGTGATATTACAGCTTTAAGAAATCCTAACTTTGCAGAAGACGAAGATGATTTCGCAGGAAGCATGATATCAAGAGAAGAAGAACCAGAACCTTATGATGATGGAATAGAATTGGATTAATTATGAAAAGAATATTACTTACATTAATTAGCTTGATGATATTGCCAGCATACGCTTGGCAAGAACCTAGTTATAACAAACCTGTTTATATGTATGATAAATATGGTAATTATAAAGGTTCACTCAGACAAAGCAGTACAAACAACTACTACGAAACAGACAACCACGGTGTATTAGTTAAGACATACAAGAAAAACGGAAATGTAACACACGTCTATAACAAACACGGTGTTTATGTTGGAAGTTTTAGGAAGTGAGAGTGGTTAGGAAAGTAACAGACGTTAAATTATATGATACCTTATGTAATAACAATAACTGGGTACAGTTTAAATTAAAGAATTTAAAGAAGGGTTGTAAAGACCCAGAAGTATGTGCTATAATAAATGAATGCCTTGACATATTAAGATTTATGAAAACTCAAGGCCAGCACATGGAGAACAGATTAAGAAAGTACGTTGATTCTATAGAGAAGCTCGGATTTGAGAGAAAACGAAAGGATAAGAAGTAATGATAGACGTAGTAATAGATGAACTAATCAAAATATCTATTGAATATGGTAGATACTCCCAAAAGTTAGAATTACCTACTACAGATGATGTGATTGGAAGAAAACAAAGAGAAGAATATAAAGCACAAATGGCTAAATATGAACACCAAATGGATATATTATCTCTATGTGTAAAAGAAAGAATCTGGAGAGGTGAATAATGATTAGTATAAATTATGAAAGACTAGTTGATTTAGAGTCAGCTTTAAATGTCATCAGAAAATTAGAAAAGGGTCTTAACAACTGCTATACTGCTGATTTTTATATATGTCCTCATTGTGGAGAAATATATGTTAAAGGATACATCTGTCCAGAATGTGAGAAAGACCCTACAGAATAATAGAAGTTAATAGGTAGAGAAGAGAGATGAAAAAGATTAGATTCTGCCACTTATTTAGTGGTGTCGGAAGCCCAGAAATGGCATTAGATAAACTTGGTGTAAATTATGAACATGTTGGCTTTAGTGAAATAGATAAATTTGCTATTAAAAGTTATTTAGCAATACATGGTAATATACCAGCATTAGGTAGTGTGGAAGATATAAAAGAGCTACCAGAATGTGATATGTTGGTCTATGGTTCACCTTGCCAAGACTTCAGTATAGGTGGAACAAAGTTAGGTTTAGTAGACGAACAAGGCAATAAAACACGTTCTGGTTTATTACTTGATGTAGAAAGATTACTTGACAAAGCTAAAGCTGATGGTAAATTACCTCGTATTCTTGTTATGGAAAATGTTAAGAACTTAGTAGGTAAGCAATTTAAACCTTGTTTTGACAAATGGTTAGAGAAGCTAGATGAATTAGGATATAATAACTACTGGCAAGTTCTTAATGCTAAAGATTATGGTATTCCACAAAATAGAGAACGTGTGTTTGTTGTATCTATTCTCAAAGAATATGATACAGAAGGGTTTACATTCCCGGAACCATTTGAATTAGAAACACGTTTAAAAGACCTTTTAGAAGATGAAGTCCCAGAAAACTATTATTTAGAACAAAAGACAATAGACAAAATTGTCAATTCTAATTTTCATTCAGAAAGGGATAGAATTATGAAAGGTGATGTTTGTTATACATTACGTGCCAGAGACTATAAAGACCCTATTTGCGTTAAGGAAGAACCTAAAGTAATGCAAGTAGCTAACTACCTCGAAGGAGAAGGCAATTATTGGAAGAATCCTAATAATGGTAGAATATACTCTGGTGATGGATTAGCACCCACACTTAATTGTATGGAAGGTGGCAATAGACAACCTAAAGTATGGTTAGATGGAGAGCAAGTAAGAGTTCGTAAATTAACTGAAAGAGAGTGTTGGAGATTAATGGGATTCTCTGATGAAGATATTGACAAAGTTAAAGAGGCTGGTATATCTAAATCTCAAATGTATAAACAAGCTGGAAACTCAATAGTTGTAGATGTTTTATACCATATCTTTAATAATTTAAACCTTAATAACATTTAATAAAATACTTGACAAGACAATATTTAAGTGGTATACTGTATGTGTACCACTTTTTTAAACCAATGGATGAATATGGCAGGACGATTCGATAATTATGAAACAGGTAAATTTGAAGTAACACAGAATGTTTCTGGGTGGTTATTTCCAAACGGACATTTTGACGATTGTTTATATGGAGAACATACGACAATGGCTTTTCAATACCTCAATGATTATAATTGGAAAGAGGAGTGGAGAAAAGCAAGACATGAATATCATGGAGAAAGTGTAGGAGATTGGTTAGTTCGTGTTAAACATCTTATATTGCTTGATTCACCTTGTTGTAGGGATACTGCACAATACATAACTTTCAACCCTTTAATTAAATATACTAAAGCACAGAAAGATAAGTTAGCAGAATTATTTGAGAAAGAACAAGAAGTATTAAGATATATTGTGGAGAATATACAATGAACTATTATGATAACTTTGAGTCATTTGAATATGAAACATATAGGATTGTGTCTGGCTGGCTAGACACATCTGGAAACTTATATAAATGTTCTTGGGGTAAGCATACTTCTGAAGCATATGACCTTATAAGAGAATTAGACTATGAGGAAGAATATGAAGAAGATGAAAGAGTAAGCTGTATGGAAAATGCACGTGACTGGCTCGTTCGCAAGAAGAATTGGGTTCTGTTAGACAATCCTAGTTATGACAAGAAGACACAAGTTATTGTATATAATCCACTTAAGAAACATACCAAAGCACAATTAGATACACTGTTTGAATTATTTAAAGATAGTGTAGGTATAACAAACTATATTATGGAGAATATTAAATGATAGAAAAGAATACACCTATTTGGATTCCGTTGTATGAATTACTAAAGACATTAAGAGAGTTAGATATGTGGACTATGGACACTAAGTATTTACATCTATATCTCGATACTAGGTTTATTAATGGTGATTTCCATTGTACAGTTAAGGATAGAGAAGGTAACAAGTACCTTTCACTTGAAGAATTAAGAGCTATAAGAAAACCAATAAATGATATTTGTAATAGTTGACAATTATTTTCAATTATGGTAGGATAAGAAAAAGAGAAGAGGAATTAGTTATGAAAGAACCATTAAAGTATGATAGATTAGATTTCAAAGTTCTAATTGAAGTATGTTATAACATAGACCTTAAAGCACACCCAGACGCAGAATGTGAAGATGGTTTAATTAAGTTGTACATTAAAGAACCAAAACACACTGCACAAGTTTCTATTCATGGAGATATGTTCGGTGCACCTATTTATGTATTTGAAGAGTTGCTTAACCAAACAAACTTAACTGAATATGAAAAGTTGACAGCATTAGAGTTCTTAGAAGATAATTCTAATTGTACAGACAGTGACTATATTATCATACATTATGATGATATATTTCAAACAACCTGTGTTAAAGATGTAAATGGTGATTTCATCTTTGAAGGTGACTATATCAGAGTTCCAGACAACTATGAAGAATTTGGTATGGCTGCTGGCATGGTTTATGAAGTATATTATAATTGTGGTGGTTTCAGATTAAAACCAAAACATAATTCTTCAGCACGTGGTTGCTGGTTGGAAGACAATAACACTTATACAATAGTAGGAAATGTAGTAGAAGGGAGAAAGGATGAGTAGTTTTACACATAATACATATAGTTATACATCAGATAAGAATGATAACTACAGATATGTAGTAGAATATATTAAAGGTACAGAACTAAATTACCTTTGTCAAGTTTGTACTTTTATAGGACTAATAGTTAAGAATGAAAATAATAAGTATGATGTAGTAATACAAACACACAAGCATGCTTGGTCTAATACATTACCATCACACGTTACTGCTATTATAAGTGAAACAGAATTAAGACCAGAAAATAACAAAGCATATATTGCAACAATACAACCTCATGTTATGCACCTTAAAGGGTTTAACCTACCTACTTATAAGTCTATTAATTCTTATAACACCCAAGAGAAAGCATATAAAATACTTAAAGGATTATACAACCAATTTCTATTAGATAATGAACAAGAAA
>JAEIGA010016629.1_pt1 | contig 11186 bp, 6 predicted proteins | sample 9270691 | NCBI WGS metagenome assembly JAEIGA01 (sample SAMN17057246, study PRJNA624740) | gut metagenome | biome: biome; isolation source: fecal sample | host: Bos grunniens | place: China: Xizang | collected 2019
ATATCCATAAACAGGATATTTTATTATTTTTGAGTAAAATAATCAGAGGTTGGTAGGAAATCCGCCCCCTGTACGATTAATTGTAAAGTTTTAAGATAGTTGTATTAATAACCCGAAGGTCGTTGGTTCAAATCCGGCTTCTGCAAGCATAAAGCAAACTTGTACTCATAACGAATGCAAGTTTTTTATTTTATTGGAGTGGCACTCTGTACTTAATTGAACAAAATGAGTTTGAATCAATACGATATTTCATAAAAACGACACTTTTTTAAACTAAAACGACAACATATTTAATTGATTTCAAAGGAAAATTTGTTTATAATTTAATAAATGAGAATAATAATTTAAAGTATGAAGAGAAAGTTTGCAGCTGTTCTGATGTTATTAATGAATTAAAAGAACACGACTCATAGTTTATGAATCGTGTTCCGATATAGATTGTCGATATTCAGATGGGGTCAAGCCCGTATTCTTTTTAAAAAATGTGTAAAAATATGACGGGGTTGAAAAACTGTACATAGTCGATATATTTGATATAGGAATTGAGGTGTTTTTTAATACCCATTTGATGTTTTCTATCATACATTGGGTTTTGAGTTCGTTTGGTGTATATCCGGTTGCTTTTTTGAAGTTTTTTATAAAGCGGGATTTACTCAAGTTACACAATTGCGCATACTCATTAATGGTAATAGATGCATTTTCGGGATGATGGAACATAGCGATAATTTCATCAAAGGTATCTTCGTTTTTTGTATATAATTCTGTACGGCAAATCTTGCTTATATAAGTTAACATTTCAACTAAGGTGCATAGCAATTTTTTGTGATAAAAAGGCTCCATTCTTATAGTTGTATTTATGATTTTTTTAAACAACATTTCTATGTGAGAATCCTTGGTATGTGTTTTAGTGGTTGCTGTGAGGGAAATGTCATTTAAGAAATTTTGTGCGTTGCATCCTTTAAAATGCAACCAGTAATAAGAACATCCGGGTAATGCCTTATAAGTATATGAATGTGGTTCCATATAGTTTAGAAAAAAAACATCTCCGTTATTGAGGGTAACGTGTTTTTGGCTATTGCCATATGTAACTTGGATTTTACCTGATTTGACATATAATATATGGTAATCAGCACGACCATTTGGACGGTTTGACATAGGCTCGAAATTTTCAACAGATGTGCTTCCGCAACTTACAACGTATAGTTGACGGTCAAATTCTGACAAGTTGGAATTATTAGGGTGAGTTGCAATATTTTTTAATGATGAAAATATTTCGTTTTCTGAACTAATAGAAAGATTATTTAAACTCATTTAGATACCCCCCAATAAATAATATAATTTCCTGTATTTTATCACAACAACCCAAATTTGTCAAAAAAAATATGTATTTAAAATAGACAATGTAAAAACTAAATCAAATAAAAAGTCAAGTTTTAAAGGAGAGACATTATGAAGATATTGATTGTTAGACATGGTGAACCTAATTATGAAGAAAATACACTAACTGATAAGGGATTTGTAGAAGCAAAGTACTTGGGGGAAAAATTAGGGAAAATTAAAATAGATGAAATATATTCTTCACCATTGAGAAGATCAATACTTACTGCAAAGCCAACTGCGGATTTACATAATAAGGAAATAGTTGTACTTGATTGGTTAACAGAATTCCAAGGAACTTGCGTTGATCAAACCACAGGGGAAAATGTAATTCCGTGGAATCAAATGCCGAATTCGTGGGTTAATAAAAAAGAATATTATGATATACACACTTGGGAAACCGAGGCATGGATAAACACAGGGAATGTGAGTGAAAAATACGATTTTGTTGTAAAAGAGTTCGATAAATTATTACAGCAGTATGGTTATTATCGAGAAAATATTATTTACAAATGTGAAGAAAACAGTGAAAAAACAATAGTGATATTCTGTCACTTTGCTCTTGGAATGGTGCTTATATCTCATCTTTGCGGAATATCACCGGTAATGTTATGGCAAACAATGTTTTTGCCTGCATCTTCGGTTACAACTTTTGTAACTGAAGAAAGAGTAAAAGGTGAGGTTGTCTTCAAATGTATGCAAATGGGTGATACTTCACATCTGTATGCGAACAATGAAGAGGTTTCGAAATCCGGGTTGTATCCTGAAATTTATGGCTACGAAGGACAAGGTGCGATAGTTTAAATTGTTTGTAAGGTTGTAGTACATTAAATTTAGATTATCAATCCAAAATCAAAGTAGAAAATATTACGGATTTTACAAGATGCATATTTTGTTTGTATAAAAAATTTCCAAAAGCATAGAAAGAATTTGATAAATAAAGGAGTGTTTATAATGGCTTATGAACTTGCAACTTCAGTAAACTTAACTTATGACTTTACATGCAAACAACCGTTTTTGACTGGTGTTGAAAGGATTATAAATGCCGGATTTACAAACCTTGACTATAATTTCCTTGATATGATGAGCGGTTCAGAACGATTCTGGGACGACGATTATAAAGAATGGATGTATGAGTGCAAAGAGTTTGTGGAAAAAAAGGGAGCAAGATGGGTTCAGGCTCATAGTATGTGTCTGGGATATCAAAAAGGATACGAAGCTTATGTGAAAAGCATTATGCGTTCCATTGAATGTTGTGCGTACCTTGGCATTGATTGGACTGTATGCCATATAGTTACCAATCCGGATCGTGTTTTTAATGATAATACACCATCTACAGAGTTCAATTACAGAATGTTTAGTGAATTGCTTGAAGTAGCAGAAAAATATGATGTTGGTATTGCAGTTGAAAACAGTACTGACTTTCCGCTTTTCTCGGATCATGGGGTAAATACTTCTACAGAACAATTAATAGAATTTGTAGATTCTTTTAAAAGTGATCATGTTGGCATCTGTTGGGATATTGGGCATGCTAATATTAATGCTCTGCTTAAGGGATACGAACACGTTGCTACAAGTCAGTCCACCGAACTTAAAAAAGTTGGTAACCGTTTAAAGGCAACACATGTTCACGATAATAATGCTAAAAAAGCGGGAATTAATGCAGGATTTAAAATAAATGGCACTGGACTTAATCAGCATACTATGTATGACGAGCATGTTCAGCCATATATGGGTACTGTTGATTGGGATGACATTATTTATGGTCTTGATTCAATCAACTACAACCATTTCTTTACATACGAAACTCATACTTCTACTCAGCCTTTACCTGATGAAATGGTAGACGATGAAATGAGTTTTCTTTACAAACTTGGGCAGCATTTGGTTGGACAGAGCAAACTTAAATAAAAGGGGCAGTAAATTGTGTCAAATAACAAAACGAGAGAATATGATTCACAAAAATGCCGATGTGAATGGGATGATTTATTATGACGTGCGCAAGGATGAGGAATTTGACGTTTACGGCTTTTATGATTGTCGGAACACTTCTCATTTTCAGCGTCTGCCTAATGATGTACCTGTAACGAGAGAGGGAGAAATTTATGAAAATGAATAACCATATAGAGAATTACCCTAAGCCTTCGTACAGGCAGATAGAGTGGTATAAAAGAGAAAAAACAGCATTTTTTCATTTTGGGATGAACACCTTTACTGGGAATGCATGGGGTGATGGAAACGATCCGGCAGAACTATTTAATCCTTCTGATTTGGATTGTAAACAATGGGTGAGTACGGTCAAGCAAGCGGGATTTACCTGTGCTATACTGACAGCTAAGCATCACGATGGCTTTTGTCTTTGGCCAAGTAAATATACGGATTATTCTGTAAAGAGCAGTCCTTACAAAAATGGTTGTGGAGATGTTGTGAAGGAATTTACTGATGCCTGTGCACAATATGGAATAAAGGCAGGCTTGTATTTATCACCTTGGGATCGTCATGAACACACTTATGGAACTGATGCGTATAATGATTATTATGTTAATCAACTAACTGAACTTTTAACAAATTACGGAAAGATTTATGAGTGTTGGTGGGATGGCGCAGGAAGCCTGGAGGCGGACTATGATTGGGGACGTTGGGCTTATACGGTACGTAATCTTCAACCTGATTGTATTATTTTTGGTTCGCTTGGGGCCGCTCATTTTGCGGAAACAAGATGGGTTGGAAACGAAAGTGGAATAACTCAAGATAACTGCTGGGCAACATTAAAGAAAAAAACTCTTCTTGATGAGGTTGCTGATGAGATGAATATAGGTTGTCCGGATGGGGATATTTTTGTTCCTGCTGAAGTCGACACTTCTATACGTCCGGGTTGGTTTTATCTTCAGGAGCAAGATGAGAGTGTAAAAACCTCATCGGAACTATTTAGATATTGGTTTAATTCTATCGGTTCGAATGCAGGTATGCTTTTAAATGTTCCTCCTATGCCTAACGGAAAACTTAACAATCTTGATATTGATTCGTTGCTAAGAGCAAATGCTTTGGAAAAACAGACTTTTGCTGTTAACCTTGCTTGGGGAGCAAATGTTTCAGGAAAGTTCGCTGATAAAATTTTGAATGACGATGAGGAATATTATGAGTGCGACAGTTTAAATAAAACCATAACAGTTCAACTTAAGGAAAATACTGTTTTTGATTGTATTTCAATTTCTGAGAAAATAGACTTCGGTCATCGTGTTTTGAATTTTGAAATAGAAGCGCTGGTAAAAGGAGAGTGGAAATCTCTTTTGAAGGCAGAATGTATTGGATATAAAAGAGCGTTTTATTTTGAACCGATTAAAGCGAGAAAGATAAGAATAAAGTTAATTGGGCGTGACAAACCTCTTATAAGACACTTTGGTATTTATAAGTTGCCGGATGGTTGTTTTGACGAGGAAATAAAAATAAAAAACAATGTAGATCTATCAAAGACTAAAATTGCCAGATTACATATCAATGATACAGAAATCGAAGTAGATTTTGGTGGGATTTACCCATTTAACACTGTTAAATTTAACGGGCTAGGAATAGAAAAGTATGAGGTACAGGCGTTTGATGGCACCAAATATTATACTATTTGCAATGGAACTCGTCCATCTGATAAACAGATAGTCAGCTTTAGTACTGTTATCGGTTCTTATAAAATGCGTATTATTGCAAACTCCGGTATGTTTAAAAATCCTGATATATCAATTGTTGAATTATAACATAAAAAGTGGAAGTAAAGATAATAAAGGAAAGGCGTGAAGGTAATGAAGTTTTTTACAAAAAGAATTCTTGCTGTAATGTGTGTTATGGTAATGTTTGTTACATGCTTTAGCGGTATTGTTTCAGCAAACGATATTCTTTTCGACCTTGATTCGTTGGGTATCACAAAAGGTTTTAATTTCGAAAACCGTCTTGATTCCAACATTACAAGAGGCGAATTTGCACAGTTGGTAATTAATATGAAAGGGGAACAAAGCGTTGCGGCGGCAATGGCAGAAGATGTGAAGTTTTCTGATGTTGCAGGCAGCCCTTATGCAGGTGCCATTAACCTTTTGAATGCTCAGGGTGTGGTTTCCGGTACAGGTGCAGGTACATTTGAGCCTGACAGAAACGTAAGATATACAGAAGCTTGCAAAATGCTTGTTAAGGTTTTGGGTTATGATGTAATTGTTTCCGACAATTCTTTGGATTCTTATACATTTATGGCGGGAACAATAGGAGTTACAAACGGTGTTGATTCCTCAAAGGAATTTATTACAATCCGTGATATGCTTGTTATGATTGACAACTGTCTTGATATTGACAAAATGGTACCTATGTACTACAACACCAATATTGCTCCATCATATGAAATTGAAGCAGGCAATACATTCCGCAATGTGTTGACAAAAGCAAATCCTGAAGGTCTTGTTAAGTTAAGAGGTGTTGTTACAGCCGATGTTACCACTTATCTTTACGCACAGAGAAATAACCTTAAGGAAACACAGCTTGAAGTAGAAGGCAGAGTATTCAACTTTGACGGCATTGCACCTACAGGTATGGTGGGTATGGAAGTTGAAATGTATGTTTCAACAACTGAAAATGACTACGACAAAGTTATTTCAATAACAGCAACACAAAAGAACACCGTAACAGAAATGTATGGTGAAGACATCACTTTGTTTACAAATGATACAATTGAATACATGATTAACGATACAAAGATTGAAGAGGTTAAAACAAATACAGATACAATCTATATCTATAACAATAATATTGACGAAAACTTCAATCCTTCATCACTTGATTATAACAATGTTATCACAGTCCGCGCAATAGACAATAACGAGGACGAAGTTGCAGATGTTGTCTTTGTATTTGAATACATAGACCGTATGGTTGAAAGTGTATATACAGAACGTGAAACTATTACACTTACAAAGCAGTACAACGGTGCACTTAACCTTGTTGTTGACGAACGTGATACAAAAGCACGTATAGAATTTTTTGATGCAAACGGCAGTAAATCACAGTACAGCTCTGTAGAAAAAGACGATGTTTTGAGTATTGCTTCAAGCAGAGACGGCTACAGCGTGCGTATTGTAATTTCCAAAAAGAAAATCCAAGGCTTTGTGGAAAGCAAGGATGACGACTATATAACAATCGATGGTATAGAATATCCTTACAACACAGATGTTAAGGACATTCGTCTTGGCACAAATGTAAAGGCTTGGATTAACTTCCATGGTGAAATTACAGATTATGAAGTTGTAAATGCTTCAACAGATTTTGCTTATGTATATGCAGTGCAGAATCCTAACAACGGTTTTGGAAAAGTAAAGGCTAAAATTATATTGCCGGGTGCAGTATCATCTCAGTCTATTGAAGGTGCTTTTGACGAAAGTACAAACTCAACTTCAAAGGTTACAAACCTTTATGTACACAATTCACAGTCACTTATATTCTACCTTGCTTCAAAAGTAAAGGTTAACGGCAAAACATATTCTGCTGAAGATGCTGCAGCGCTTATTAAAAATCAGGCAGTAAGATATTCAACAGACAGTGATAATAACATTATAAAAATAGATTTTCTTGAACCTTCACGAGCTTATGAAACAGATGCACTTACAGGTGAAAAGAAGGTGGATTCCAACGGAAACTACATTTTAACATCTGAAACTGTTGCACAGAGAATGAACTACAACAGTAGCGAAAAGGTATTCGGTAAAAGCTCTTGCAACCCATTTGGTGTTTCCGACAAAACACTTGCTGTATGTATCCCGGTTGCAGATTCTGCAAAGGGAATGGATGTAGTTAGCCTTTCAGATACTGAACTTTTAAACTTTAAAATGGAGCTTACAAACAGCACATATTACAGAGTATCAGGCTATGAAGTAGATGAAGAAACACATATGGCTTCATTTATCGTATTGGGTCAGGATGCATCTTCCATGAAGGTTGGTGCACCAGGTACACTGCAGTCAGGTAAAAAATATGTTGGTATGGTTAAAAAGGCAACACGAGTATACAACGCAGAAACTGACGAAGAATCAATGAAGATTACAATGTACACAATCGGTAAGGAAAAGGCACTATGTGAACAGACATTCTATGTTTCCGATATTATAGGTGATACAAAGAAATTTGAAAGCGTTTCAAAGGGTGACCTTATCTGGTATTCACTTGACTACTTTGACAGACTTGACAATGTGGCAATAGTAAAGGATTACAGTGAAAAGGATACGGATGGTATCAACAAGGAATATACAGATTACGAAACCCATACATACAACGTATACAGTGCAGATTTTGATGAAATCAACAGTGCAGAATGTCGTTGGGTAGATATAATTTCACTATATTCAAAAAATTCCGGTGACGGTATTGCAAAGACATTCAGTATTCAGCAGGCATCAAGCCTTGCACCATCGGTATTTATTGTAGATGCAAGCGGTGAATCAAGAATAGGCTCTATTAAAGAAATTTGCGTAAACGACAGAGTTTGTGTATATAACCCATCAGCCTATGGCTATGTTGCCGCAATAGTAGTTTACAGATAAGGAGGTAGCGGATAATGAAAAAATCAAATAAAATTTTATCTTTAATAATTTGCTTTGCAATGATTGTATGCTGCTTACCTTCTTTTGATTCGGTAAGTGCAGACGATGTAACAGAAAATATAGTTTCTGTTGACGAAACAACTTACACTTCTTTAGATGATGCAAAATCCTATTGGGTAGAATATTCAAAGAACGATTATTCTGAAATGCAGCTCTCCGATGATGGATATGTAATGTTCTACCATAATAATGAAGATGGGACATCTTCCAGCTCAAAGGATGAAGGTGACCGTACTTTTAATAATACAGTTATAGCAACAGATGAAGAAAATTCAACATATTTGACTGCAAACGCACTAAAAGGTAAATATCAGATAGATATGACTTTGGAAATGTTTTTGAATCGTATTACTACATCAAATGCATTCTGGACACTTGGTTTTTTTGACACTGAAAATAATATTTCTTTTTCATACCGTATTAATCATAATAGCATAGCTGTAATGTCATCTGGCTTGGCGACAGGCGATACTATTACAGGTAGTTCATTTAGTATTAATTCTACACAAGTTTCTACTCATAAGCTTACTTCTATAATTGATACAGAAGACGGCAGTGCAACTATGTATATAGATGATGATACAAGTAAGGTACAATCAGGTACTATATCAAAGTCAAATGTAGCAATTTCAAGATTTAATATTAATAGCCTTATCAGAATGGGCACGGGTACTTATTTGAAGTTCAAAAACATTAAGATTACTCAATTTGAAGCTTATCAGGGTGATGAACTTAAGGCGATGCTTAATACACTTCCGACAACATTGGTTGATGCCGATAAGATTCATTCTTTAAATGAGAATATTGAAATTCCTGAAATCAGCGGTGTAACATGGAAATCTTCAGATGTGAATGTTATAGACCCTGTAACAGGTAAGGTAACACGCTCTTCCGAAGGGGATAAGGTAGTTATATTGTCTGCTGAATTTTCTGCAGATGGTATCACATATGCTAAAAACTATAAAATGACAGTTGCACAGTGCGGTGCAATGGTAGACTACTATGTGGATGGTGAACTTTACAAGCAGGTGGAAGTTAATAAGGGCGAAACTGCTACATCAATTTCTGCTCCGGATAAAGAACATTATGTATTTGACAAATGGTACAACAAAGCAACTGATGAAGAATTTGATTTTAACACAGCTTTGTATGAAAGTGTAGAACTATATGCTACATATGTACCAAAGACATATAACGTAATATTCAAAAAAGACGGTGAAGTTGTAGAAACCCTTACCGGTAAATACGGCTCCACAGTTGATGGCATTATTCCTGAAATTCCTGAAAAAGAAGGTTGGACAGCCGTTGACTGGATGATTGGGGATACCGATGTAGTATTTACAGATGCAACGATTATAGACGGCGAAACAGTAGTAAATGCAAAATATGTAGAGGGTGTTCGCACATATTACACAGTCAAGTTTATGGTAGACGGAGAAGTATATGCGGAAGATACTGCTCTTGAAGGTTTTGCCGTAAGTATGCCTGCTGCTCCTCAAAAGGAAAACTACACTTTTGACAGATGGCAGCTTGATGGTGTAGATTATGCAGAGGGTACTCCTGTAATGTCAGACATCATTCTTACTGCATTTTTCAAGCCTGCAGAAATATCGGTTACGTTCTACGATGATGACAAAACAACAGTTTTGTATAATGGTAAAGGTTATTACAAGGAAGCATATGTTGATATTCCTGCAAACCCTACAAAAGACGGCGGATATAAATTTGTGGGTTGGTTAAATGAAGATGGCACAAAGTTTGTGGCAGGTACAGTTATTGAAAAGCCAATAAATGTATACGCTTCATACACATCTACCCGCAAAGTAATTTACGAAAAAGATTTAACAGAAATCAAAACTATTGAAGAAGCTATAGCAGAAGGTTGGTACTTTGCAAGTACTGACCACGCAACCGCAGGTGTAGGTAAAGATGGTGGTATCGAGCTTAACCAGGTAAAATCTACTCCGTATACAGGCCTTACATCACAGAATAGTACACAGGAAACTGTATTGGGTGCAAATTTCTATGGTATTTTAGAAGAAGATACAACAAACAGAACAAGGCTTAAAACATTGAATCTTGTTGGTAGATATCAGTTTGATATGACCTTGCAGACTCGTCAGGATTTAGGTGTTTATCCGGATGAATATACAGGCTCAAAAAATGGTTCATATATATTTATGGTTATGGGTTATAATGAAAAACAAGTGCCTTCAGGCGTAGTAACAGGCCCTATTACATACCGTGCGACATCATCGAGCCTCAGTCCGCTTAATGCTAGCAGTTCAAGCAACAGTACTTTTAAATCATTTGCTTTTGCTGCACAGCAACCATACACATTACACATGGATTTTGATACAAACGAGGGAACAGTAACAACATGGGTTAATGATGGTGATAAGCAAACAGGTAAAGCGTATAAGGATTATCAGTATTTTAACGCATTTTCAGTAAGTGCATTCCAAAGAGCAGGTATAGGATCTTATGCTAAATTTAAAAATATAAAAATTACATTGATAGAAGAAGATACAGGAAGCGCTGACTATGCAAAATGTATGAGCATTCTAAGTACCCTTCCTGAAAAACTTAGTGAAAATCCAAATTATGTAACAGAAAATCTTGAATTGCCAAAACTTTCGAATGTTACATGGTCAACATCTAATACTGCAGTAGTTACTGCAGATGGTACAGTTAAGCGTTGGTACGATGACTATGAAGTAACAGTTATTGCAACAGTACGTGCAGGTGCTCATTATTATCAGAAGGAATACGATATAACAGTACCAAAGGCAGAAGGTGTTGAATCCACAGTTGAATTTGATACAACATTTACATCAGAATTAGATTTACTTAATTGGGAATTTGAATCATCAAAAACTGATGATGAAGGTATGGTTTCAGTAAGTGAAAATGGTGTGAAAGTTGAAAAGACATCTGCTCCTGAAAACATAGACAGCAATTCTGTCAAATTGGTTTATAACGCATATTTTGATATGTACACAGAAGATGCAGAAGGAATTTATACAAAAGACCATAAAGGTATCTACGATATAGATCCGGCAAAAACCGAGCTTGCAAGATCCAGAGGAATCTTTGCTTATGATTCCTTCGAAGACGTTCTTGCTGACAAGGACGTTGATTTGGTTACGGTTGCTATACCCAATGACCAGCATAAGGACG
>JAEIGA010016630.1_pt1 | contig 11186 bp, 7 predicted proteins | sample 9270691 | NCBI WGS metagenome assembly JAEIGA01 (sample SAMN17057246, study PRJNA624740) | gut metagenome | biome: biome; isolation source: fecal sample | host: Bos grunniens | place: China: Xizang | collected 2019
GAAGGCAGAGAAGAGACCTGTCACCACGATGAAGCCGAGGAGCACGAAGCGTGACTGTGTGCCGAAGGGCTTGAGCAGCACCTTGGCAATCTTAGCGTCGAGACCATACTTGGTGGCTGCGATGGCGAGCATGAAACCACCGATGAAGAGCATGATGATGGGGTCGGCAAAGCAGTGGAGGATGTCCTGATACTTGAGCACAGCACCCAACTGCTCAGTGGTGTAGCCCTCGTTGAGTACCTTGAACGCACTGTCTGATGTCATGAACAGGAGCAATGCCACCACGATGAGCGAAGTGCTCCATGCGGGGATGGCCTCGAGCACCCACATCAATGTTGCAAACACGAACACGCCGATGACGCGCTGCTCAACAATCGTGAGTCCCTCGATACCGAAGGCTGTGGTGGGGAGCAACCAGATGGTGAGTGTCACTGCGATAACAAACAATAACTTGAAGGTCTTAGCCAAGGGATTGTTGACCCCTGCATCCTTCTTTGCTTTTTTCCACTTATGGTAGTTCTCTACCAAGTGTGAACCGAAGAAATTGGTAAACATGTGTTTTTTTAATTATGAATTGTGAATTATGAATTGTCGCTTTCGGTTTGTCGTCGGTTCAATTTCCAAGTACCCCCGATGAGAATCGAACTCATATCTCACCCTTAGGAGGGGCGCGTTCTATCCATTGAACTACAAGGGCGCCTGAAATCGGGTGCGAAATTACTGCTTTTTTTTCATTTATCGAAGATAATGCCGATTTACTTGTGTCGCAGGGCCTATTTTCTACCTATATTCTGGGGATTGTACTATCTTTTTGGAGATAATATAGCTTTAAAAACACCTATATATAATAGGAGCGATGGTCTATCGCTCCTAATGTATCTGTGTGTTCGTCTAGTTGAAGAACTTCTCCACTCGCTTGATCATGGATGAGAGGCAGAATACCACGACGTGGTCGCCTGGCTGGATCTGCGTGAATCCCGTCACGAGGATACCCTCGTCGCCTCGCACCAGTCCACCGATGGTGACCCCCTTGGGCAGTGTGAGGTCCTTGACTAGTGAGCGGGTCACGCGTGCTCCCTCCTTGACGATGAACTCGGCCACGTCGGCATTGGCGAAGGTGAGGCACTTGACATTCTCGACGTCGGCATCGAGCAGCAGCTGGTAGATGTAGCTGGCTGCTATCTTCTTCTTGTTGATGACGGCGCCGATGTCGAGGCTCTCGGCCATGCTGATGTAGTCGATGTTCTCTACCTCGGCGATGGTCTTGAAGACTCCCATGCGTTTGGCCGACAGGCAGGCGAGGATGTTGGTCTCCGAGTTGTCGGTGAGCGCCACGAAGGCATCGACCTTGCTGATGCCCTCCTCCTCGAGAAGCTCATAGTCGCGTCCGTCACCATTGATGATCATGACGTTGTCGTCCACCAGGTCGGCAAGCCAGTGGCAGCGGTTGATGTCGTTGTCGATGACCTTCACGCTCATGGCATCGCTCACGAGCTGCGTGGCACGCATGGCGATGCGGCTACCGCCCATGATCATCACGTTGTGTATGGTCGAGTGCTCCTCCTTGCCTGTGATCTTGCGGATGTAGGGTAGGGCACGCTTCGAGGTCATGAAGTAGACGATGTCGCCCGCCTTCAGCTCGTCGGAGCCGCTGGGGATGATGGTCTCGCCCAAACGCTTGATGGTGACGATGTGGTAGGGCTGCTCCTTGGGAATCTGATAGATGGGGGTGTTGAGTATCTGTGCATTCTCGCGTAGCTTGACACCCAGCATGACCAGTGCGCCGCCATTGAACTCCCACCATTGGCGTATCCAGCTCAGGTGGAGTCCGTCGGCAATCTCCTTGGCTGCCAGCATCTCGGGGTAGATGAGCGAGTCTACACCCAGGTTCTTGAAGAACTCCTTGTTCTTGGGCTGCAGGTACTCATAGTTGTCGATGCGGGCTACGGTCTTCTTGGCACCGAGCGAGTGGGCCAGTATGCATGAGGTGAGGTTGATGCTCTCCTCGGGGGTTACGGCCACGAAGAGGTCGGCATCGGCCACGCCAGCCTCCTTGAGGCTGCTGATAGAGGTGGGTCGTGCCTCCATGGTCATGAGGTCGAAGTTCGACTCCAGGTTGGTCAGGCGCTCCTCCACGGGATCCATCAGTACGATGTCGTGTCGCTCATCGGAGAGCATCTTGGCAAGGTGTGTGCCCACGGCACCGGCACCAGCGATGATGATTCTCATTGTGTGGAAGTCTTTTATTTTATTACAGTTCTCGAAGTTCTCGGAGTGCTCAGAGTTCTCAGAGTGCTCGGAGGAACCTCACCATTCATCATTCACATCTCTTCACGATCTCCCTCACGATGCTCTCGGCGTCGATCTCGCAGAGGCGACACAGCTCGGGCACGGAGCCATGCTCGATGAACTGGTCGGGCAAGCCCATGAGGTGTACGTCGGGCTTGTAGCCTTGCTCAGCCATGAACTCGAGCACGGCACTGCCTAGTCCGCCTTTGATGGTGCCATTCTCGAGGGTGATGACGTGCTTATACTTACGTCCCACCTCGTGGAGGATCTCCTCGTCGAGGGGCTTGAGGAAGCGCATGTCGTAGTGGGCCACGCTGATGCCCTTGCTCTCTGCCGTGGCTATGGCCTCGGCTGCCAGGTTGCCTATGGAGCCGATGCTGAGTATGGCGATGTCGTCACCGTCGTGTAGCTTGCGCCCGCGTCCTACCTCGACAGCCTCGAGGGGGCAGCGCCAGTCGACCAGCTTGCCACGGCCACGAGGGTAGCGGATGGCGAAGGGGCCCATGTCGGGTAGCTGGGCGGTATACATGAGGCGGCGCAGCTCGTGCTCGTCATAGGGTGCTGCGATGGTGAGGTTGGGTATCGTGCGCAAGAAGGCGAGGTCGAAGGCGCCATGGTGTGTGGGCCCATCTTCGCCCACCAGTCCGCCGCGGTCGATGCACAGCACCACGTTCAGACGCGATATGGCCACGTCGTGGATGATGTTGTCGTAGGCGCGCTGCAGGAACGAGGAGTAGACATTGCAGAAGGGGGTCAGCCCATCCTTGGCCATGCCTCCCGAGAAGGTCACGGCATGTCCCTCGGCGATGCCCACATCGAAGCATCGGCATGGCATCTTCTCCATCATGATGTTGAGTGAGCAGCCTGTGGGCATGGCGGGGGTGACACCTACAATCTTCTTGTTGTGTTGTGCCAGCTCGAGCAGGGTGTGTCCGAAGACGTCCTGGAAGCGGGGTGGCTTGCCCTCCTCGCTCGACTCGAAGCGCTCGCCCGTCTCGGCATCGAAGAGGCCGGGTGCATGCCATTCGGCAGGGACCTCCTCGGCAGGAGCAAAGCCCTTGCCCTTGGTGGTGTGGATGTGGAGCATCTTGGGGCCTCGCATATCCTTTATGGTACGCAGGGCACGCACGAGCTCGATGACATCGTGTCCGTCGACGGGGCCGAAGTAGCGGATGTTCATGCCCTCGAAGATGTTTTGCTGCTTGGTGAGCAGGCTCTTCACGCTATTGTTGAAGCGGATGAGGCGCTCGCGTCCTCCATCCTTCATCAGCCCCAGCTTGCCCAACACCCTAGCCAGGCGGTAGCGCCACTTGTTGTAGCTGGGGGTCGTGGTGATGCTGAGCAGGTATTTCTTGAATCCGCCTACCGAGCGGTCTATGGACATCTTGTTGTCGTTGAGCACGATGAGCATGTCGTTGTCGCTCTCCGACACGTTGTTGAGGCCCTCGAAGGCCAGGCCGCCACTCATGGCTCCGTCGCCAATGATGGCTACCACACGACGGCGGTCCTCGCCCAACTTCTTGGCTGCTACGGCCATGCCGAGGGCGGCAGAGATGGAGTTGGAGGCGTGTCCGCAGGTGAAGCTGTCATACTCGCTCTCCTCGGGTGAGGGGAAGGGCTTGAGCCCCTTGAACTTGCGGTTGGTGTGGAACTGCTCGCGTCGGCCAGTGAGTATCTTGTGGGCATAGGCCTGATGTCCCACGTCCCACACGAGGCGGTCGTTGGGTGTGTTGTACACGTAGTGCAACGCCACGGTCAGCTCTATCACACCCAGTGTGGACCCGAAGTGCCCCGGGTTTTGTGACAGCTCGTTGATGACGAACTGGCGTAGCTCGTCGCATAGCTGGGGTAGCTGGTTGAGCTTCAGACGACGCAGGTCGTCAGGGTATTGTATGCTGTTTAATATATTTTTGCTCGTTTCTTTAGCCATACTGACAAAGATTATCTTGCAAAAATAGTGCAAGCCGAACGAATTGTCAAATTTATTTGAACATTTCTGAGGCGCAGCCTATTTTCAACGTGTTAAAAATAGTGCAAGCCGAACGAAAAAGCAAGTTTCGATGAGCGAATGTGATAAAATTGTTTACTCTTTTATCGCTGAGCGAGGATGAAACTCAACGGAATAGTTAAGTTTACTTACATTTTTCTGAGGCAATAGAAGTGACTCACAGGGCCGTGTCCATGACCAATCGTGTAGTTGGCCCCATGGATGATGGCCTCATTGATGTAGGTCTTGGCTGCGCGAACAGCCTCGGTGAGCGGCAGCCCTTTGGCCAACTGTGCGGCAAGAGCACTCGAGAGGGTGCAACCTGTGCCGTGAGTGTTGGGTGTATCTATACGTCTGGCACTGAGGTAGATGACCTCGTCGGTCTCGCGGTTGTAGAAGATGTCGATGAGCTCGTCGTTGATGAGGTGTCCCGCCTTGAGCAGTACCGATACATGGTACTTCTCGGCTAGTCGACGTGCTGCTTGGGGGAGGGCGCTCTGGCTGTCGATGTGCTCGCCGAGTAGTATCTCCGCTTCAGGGATGTTGGGGGTGATGACGCGAGCCAGGGGCATGAGTTCGGTGCGCATCACCTCGATGGCGTCGTCCTCGATGAGCTTGTGACCTGAGGTGGAGACCATGACGGGGTCGAGCACCACATCCTTTATATTATACTTGCGTAGCATGCGAGCGACACATTGCACCACCTCGGCAGAGTGGAGCATGCCAATCTTGATGCTGTCGGTGCCGATGTCGCTGAGCACGGCTTCGATCTGTCCCTCGATGATGTCTATGGAGAGCCCCTCCACGGCATTTACGCCGAGCGTGTTTTGTGCCGTGATGGCGGTGATGGCCGAGGCGGCAAAGCAGCCGTTGGCCGAGATGCTCTTGATGTCGGCCTGTATGCCGGCTCCGCCTCCCGAGTCGCTGCCAGCGATGGTGAGGACAAGACCCACCCCGTCCCTCCCTGTGAGGGAGGGGGCTGTGCAAGCTGGAAACTTAAGTCCTCCCTCACAGGGAGGATTTAGGTGGGTCCGTTGTTTTCGTATGATGGCTGCCAGCTCCTCCGATGCACAGCGTGGTGAGTCGGCAGCTACGATAGCTGACACCACGGCAACACCCTCTACGCCTCGAGCGATGACCTCACCGATGGTGTCGCGGTTCATGCCACCGATGGCTACGCAGCGGTGACGAGTGAGGCGAAGCACTTCGGCAACACCCTCTAGTCCAAAGGGGGTCAGGGTGTCGGTCTTTGTGGGGGTGGCATATACGGGAGATATCCCTATGTAATCCACGTCAAGGGCATTGGCTGCGATGACCTCGTCAAGGGTCTCCACGGAGAGGCCGATGATCTTGTCGGGGCCGAGAAGCTGGCGGGCCATGGTGTAGGGCATGTCGCTCTGTCCGATGTGTACTCCGTCGGCATCGACCGCTAAGGCCACGTCGATGCGGTCGTTGATGATGAGGGGTATGCCGAGGGGTTGCAGAGCTGTCTTCAGCTCACGAGCCAGGGTGATGAACTCGCTGGTCGAGCACTCCTTCTCGCGGAGCTGTACCATGGTGACACCGCCTGCTGCGGCTTCACGTACGATCCATGCCATGTCGCGACCGCCCGAGAGAGGGCGGTCGGTGACAAGGTATAAGGATAGGTCAAAGGGAGGGGTCATTTGAGTTATTTAGTTTCTGAGTATTTAAGAATTACGCTTCTTGAAGTCCTATCATGAAGAACTCCAGCTCCAAGGCACATCCCTCGGTAAAGATGCGGCGCATCAGGGCCTGCTTTTCGGGGGTGCAGCTCTCGGCCAGACGGTCGATGAGGGCTACCACATAGCGTGTGGCCTCGTCCATCTCGGGTGAGCCGTAGGTCTGGATCCACTCGCGGTAGGGATTGTCGGGGCTGATGTGTTGGGCGATGAGGTACTTGCCCACCTCGTTGTAGACCCAGTAGCAGGGCAGCACGGCGGCAAGCACGATGGGGAGGTCCAGGGTGTCGGTGTAGTGACGCAAGAAGCTTGTGTAGCGCACGGTGGTGGCCACGGGGAGTGGCTCCCCTGTGATGCCGAAACGCTCGCTCAGCATCGCCTGCATGGCATTCTCGCTCTCCATACCCTCCTTGGCCATGGCGCGGAAGAAGTCGCCCTCGGCCTTGTCGGTCATCATGTCGGCTACGGCATAGAGGTCGCGCGAATACTCCTTGAGGTAGAGCTTGTCTTGCTGGAGGTAGCGCACAAACTGCTCTTGTCGGAGCGTGCCGTTCAGCATCTGTTGTATGAACTCATACTGTGCGATGCTATGCATGATGTCGGCTACCTCGGCAAAGGCTTCGTTGCTCCACGAGTGCTGGCTCTTGGTGATGTGTTTGCCCAGTTGCTCGGGAGTGATGGTGTACAGTGTGTCCACAAAGTTGGTCAGGAGTGAGCCTGGGGCGGCCTTCATCGCTGTGGCGCGTTCGCCACAGATGCTCATCACCATCATGGCATGCAGTGAGGCCTCGAAGGGGTCGGGGTTGATGCCTGCAAAGGCACCCACCATGGATGAGGCTGTGCAGCCCATAGCCGTCACGCGGGTCATCAGGGGCGAGCCGTAGGTGACGGTCTCGGTGCGTGTGCCGTCGGTGATGTAGTCGGTGGCACCGCTGATGACCACTACGGCACCTGTCGACTGGGCCAGCTGGCGGGCTGCCTCCACGGCATCGTCGGAGCTCTGGCTGCTGTCGACCCCCTTGCTCTTGATGTCGGAGTTGACCAAGGCCATGATCTCTGAGGCATTGCCACGGATGATCGTGGGCTGACACTCGCGGATGATCTCCCATGCCGTCTGTGTGCGGTAGGGGGTGGCGCCAGCACCCACGGGGTCGAGCACGATGGGCTTGCCCAAGCGGTGTGCCGCACGGCCTGCACGGAGCATGCCGCGTACCCACTCAGCGTCGAGTGTGCCGATGTTGATTACTAGGGCCGAGGCGATACTGACCATGTCGTCCATCTCCTCCACGGCATGAGCCATGACGGGTGATGCACCGATAGCCAGCAGGGCGTTGGCCGAAAAATTCATTGCTACATAGTTGGTGATGTTGTGTACCAACGGACTCTGTGCGCGAACGAGCGCTAGGTCTCTCTTGAGATGTTCTGTGTTCATATTTTCCTCTCTACAATTACGTTAGCAGGTTCAAAGGGTATAATCTCAGCCTGCCTTTTAACGGGCAAGCACCCCTAATAGTTGACCCATACGAAGGTATGTGTCTTGGTTTTCGGTGCGAAGATAGTGCTTTTTTATTACACCGCAATATAATAGGTCAAGATTTTTGCGCTATCTTTGTCGGGAGAATAATAATATATATAAAGGTATGTCAGCTACACGTCCCCTGTTGGGCTATCACCTATTGGCACTGGCCACCATACTGGTGTGGGGCACCACGTTTGCATCCACCAAGGTGCTACTCAATCATGGTCTTACGCCGCCCGAGATCATGTTTTATCGTTTCATCATTGCCTATGCTCTGACGTGGCTCTGCTCGCGTAAGGTGTGGGCCGACACTTGGCGTGATGAGGCCTTCCTGGCTGTAGCGGGTTTCATGGGCGGGACGCTCTACTTCTTGGCCGAGAACACGGCGCTCGACTACTCCATCACCTCCAACGTGGCTCTCATCGTGTGCACCACCCCTGTGCTCACGGTGCTGCTCACGAGCCTGTGCTATAAGGAGCGGCTCACGCATAAGCTCATTGTAGGCTCCGTGGTGGCACTCCTCGGCGTGGGCTTCGTGGTGCTCAACGGCACTGTGCTCAAGATACACCCCTTGGGCGATGCCCTCGCTCTCGTGGCCGCACTGGCCTGGGCGGTCTATAGCGTGGTCATCCGCAGGTTTGACGGGCGTTACTCGACATGGTTTGTCACCCGCAAGATCTTCTTCTATGGCATCCTCACCATGCTGCCCTTCATCGCTTGCGGCATGGGTGGTGGATTGCATCTCGACAAGCTCGCCATCCCCGTCGTGACGAGTAACATCCTGTTCCTCTCCGTGGTGGCTTCGATGCTCTGCTTCTATTCGTGGAACCTCGTGCTGGAGAAGATTGGTACTATCCGTGCGTCAAACTATATGTACACGCAACCCTTGGTGTCGTTGGCCTGCTCTGTAACTATACTGGGTGAGCCCTTCACCCCGATAGCTCTCTTGGGCACCGTGCTCATCTTGGTCGGCATCTATGTGGCAGAGCGTGGCTGGGGAAGGCTGCGCTAGCCTTTTTGGTGAAAAGTACCGATGAATACGCCCATTTCTGTTGTTTACTCCTCGCGCGAATAGCCCTTTTTCAGGTTACAAAAGTTCATAAATGGGTTGGCATTGGCACGAACTTTCAATTCTCAATTTTCAATTTATAGATTCCTCGCGCTATCCCGCTACGTACCAGCTTGCCCTCCTCCAGCATCTCTGCTATGCGGCGTCGGGCCGTGCTCGTGCTGCAATGACACAGGGTGGCATAGTCACGTACGCTCATGTACTGGTGGCTGGCGAAGTATTCGGCTAGTGCCTCCTCGGTGCGAGAGGCGCTGAGTGGGTGGCTCGTGATGCCGTCACACTCGAAGGTGAGCTCCTTGAAGGACGCGATAAACTTCTTCGCTGGGGTGAAGGTGATGCCCTTTACCTCGATGTCCCTGCTCGTGATGTTGCGGGCGGTGCTCTTTCCTGCCTTTGCCCCCACCTCGAGGCGTAGTGTGCCGAGGCCGCCCAGTGCTACGCGATGTCCATCTTCCAAGGCACGCTTGATCTCAAACTCCATCGCCTTCCACACGGCCAGCACGTCGGCATCCGTGGCGCTATTGGAGTGACCGATGCGCTCGGCAATCTCGTCCAGCTCTACCTTCTGGCTTCCCATGATGTCTACGCGTATGCCCTGTACGCTTGTCTTGTTGCTCCCCTTGCGTAGGTAGGTGCGGTGTGTGAGGCAGCGTATGGCTCCTCCTTTTTTCTGCTTGCTCATTTTTTCTATATTTTTTAAAATTTCCGTATAGTATTGATAATAAACGCTTTGTAATATTTGTAAACGCCACCGCGGTGGCGTCCACCCATCACCGCGGTGACGTGTATGTACCACCGCGGTGATACCTACGCGCCACCGCGGTGGCGCGAGCTTTTCTCTTTGTTTGGCAAAGGTAATAAAAGGCTATGAAATTTGCAAAACGTAGCGATAAAAATATCAGATTTTCAGGGTGTTTAGGGCCTTGACATGGCTTGTGAAATGTTGTAACTTTGTGGTGCTTTCGCCTCTGGGGAGGGTGAGAAAGTGCTCATTCCTTCGCGAAGTGAAAGCCGTTTTCTGAGGGAGTGATTGGGGTTTTGTATGACTTTTACACCTATATATAATATAAGGATGTGCTTATGAGAAAAATTTTAGTAACAGTGATGACGTGGTTGCGAAGTAGAGTAGCGGCTGCGTTCAAGAGAAAAGAGGATGGATTGCAGTGTGGTGCTTCGATGATGGGGAAGGGCAGCTCGCCTGCCGACACCATGCTGATCCGCATGGAGGAGTTTGTAGGTGATCGCTACGAGGTGAGGCTCAACCGCCTCTCGCAGCACTACGAGCTCTGCCGTCGAGGTGAGGAGCATTGGGTAAAGCTCGACGAGGAGCTCATCTATCGACTCATGATGGAGATGAACCGCGCGGGTATCGGGGTCTCTAAGCCCTACATGGTGAAGGCGGCCGTGCAGGGTGGGGAGCTGGTGAAGCGCTATCACCCCGTGTGTGACTACCTGGAGCACCTGTCCCAGTGGGATGGTGGTGCCCACATCGATGCCCTCTTCCGTCGCATCACCGATGACGAGCAGCTCCTCGGCTGGTTGCGCAAGTGGTTTGTCGCTATGGTAGCCCAGGTCATGGGACGCATGGGGAGCTATGGCAATAGCGTCTGTCCCATACTGATCAGTCGTCAGCAAGGGTGGGGCAAGAGTCAGTTTGCCAAGATGCTGGTGCCTCCCCAGTTGAGGATGTTCTTCTCCGACACCTTCAACCTTGCCCAAGAGGATACCTGCCTACGTCGCATGACGGCCTACATGCTCATCAATGTGGATGAGGTGGACCGCTTTGCAGGCCGACGTATGCCCATGTTCAAGAACCTCGTGCAGCTCTCGGCCGTCTCGATGAAGCGTGCCTACCATTCCCAGATGGAGGAGAAGGAGCGCATGGCCTCGTTCATCGCCACCAGCAACCGTCGCTATCTGCTCAACGACGAGACGGGTAGCCGTCGCTTCATCTGTGTGGAGCTGGCCCACGCCATCGATGTGGACACGCCCCTCGACTATGAGCAACTCTATGCCGAGGCCATGGCCGCACTCGATGCAGGTGAGCGATGCTGGTTCGATGAAGAGGAGACCCGCTTGCTCGAAGCCCACAATGCAGCCTACTCTGCCCGTTGTGGAGTATGGGACTTGCTGCACCATCACTTCGAGGTGTGTGCCGTGCCCGAGGTCGACTCGGCAGAAGGGAAGCTCGAGGCCCTATGGTCGGCCGCCGAGGTCTACGACTACCTGTACGAGCTCTCGCCCACAGCCCTCGAGGGTATCGACCGTCACAACTTCGGCTACTACCTCAAGCAGATGGGTGCTCCTCAAGTGCGTATCCGCAATCGCCGCCTATTCGGGGTTGGGTTGCGCGAGGCGGCGTAAATAAGTGGAAAGTTGCGGGTGAGCGAGTGGGCGGAAATTTATTTACGCACGCAACGAGCGTAGCAACTTCGACGAAGTCAAAGTGGAAAGTGGAGGGTTGGCGCGAACTTTCATCTTTCCACTTTCAGCTCTCCTCCTGCCAATGCCAACCTATTTATGAACTTTTACATATAGGGCAGGAATGCCTACGTGCTTCTTATAGCCCAAAAAACCATGTTTTGCAACATGTAAATGCCAATTTTCTCATCCTTTCGAAAA
>JAEIGA010016631.1_pt1 | contig 11186 bp, 12 predicted proteins | sample 9270691 | NCBI WGS metagenome assembly JAEIGA01 (sample SAMN17057246, study PRJNA624740) | gut metagenome | biome: biome; isolation source: fecal sample | host: Bos grunniens | place: China: Xizang | collected 2019
AATTGAAAGCGCCATCACTTGAGGCGGCTAAGCAGGAAAAAGGCGCTGCCCGTAAATTGAGGGCACTTGTTTATGCGAATGATCGTGTTGGCGAATTGCTATGGAATGTTATTAGCCCGACGCTTGTTTATTCCGCAGAATTACTTGGGGAGATTGCGGATGATATCGTGGCGATTGACCAGGCCATGAAATGGGGATTCGGCTGGCAGCTTGGACCATTTGAAATATGGGATGCGATTGGCGTAGAGAAATCCGTCGCCAAAATGGAAGAAGAGGGATTCACGGTTCCTGTTTGGGTGAAGGAAATGCTTGAGAATGGCCATACAACCTTCTATAAAGAAGGGGAAAATGGAACGCTCTTTTATGTGAATGGAGACTACAAGGAAGTAGCTGTGAATGAGAAGGTCATTAACCTGAAACAGGTTAAGAAGCAAAAAGGTGTTATCAAGAAGAATAGCGGCGCAAGCTTGATAGACCTCGGGGATGGAGTGGCGCTCTTAGAATTCCATTCACCGAATAACGCGATTGGCTTTGATATTATTCAAATGATCAATTATGCCATCGATGAAGTTGAGAAAAATTACAAAGGCTTGGTCATTGGAAACCAAGGGAAGAACTTCTGCGTTGGAGCAAACTTGGCCATGATCTTAATGGAAGTGCAGGATGACAATATTTTCGATGTGGATATGATTATCCGTCAGTTCCAGCAAGCCATGATGAAGATTAAATACAGCCGCAAACCGGTTGTTGCTGCACCGCACAATATGACTCTTGGAGGAGGAGCAGAGATTTGCTTGCCTGCCGCCCGTATCCAAGCTTCCACAGAAACGTATATGGGATTGGTTGAAACAGGTGTTGGCTTACTGCCTGGCGGAGGCGGAAACAAAGAGCTGTATATCAAACACTTAAATAATTTGCCGAATGGTGTAGATTTCGATTTGACGCAAATCGCCATTAAAGTATTTGAAACGATTGCGACAGCCAAGGTATCCACCTCTGGTGAAGAAGCGCGGGATAATAACTTCCTAAACGCGGCTGATGGGGTAAGTATTAACCCAGACCACCAATTATATGATGCAAAGCAGGCTGTCCTCGCATTAGCCAACACAGGCTATAAGCCGCCAGTCCGGAAGAAAATCCCTGTATCAGGTGAGCCTGGATATGCAGCCTTGCTGCTTGGGGCACAAACAATGCTTTATTCCGGCTATATTTCTGAACATGATTTGAAGATTGCTCAGAAGATTGCCTATGTTCTTGCGGGAGGAAAGGTTCCGTACGGTACGGAGGTCGATGAGCAGTATTTGCTTGATCTTGAGCGTGAAGCCTTCATTAGCCTAGTACAGGAAGCTAAATCACAAGCCCGTATGCAACACATGCTCGTTAAAGGCAAGCCATTGCGTAACTAAGAATAAATCAATTAATGAGGGGGATTGGCATGAGAGAAGCAGTAATAGTAGCCGGAGCAAGAACACCGGTCGGAAGAGCCAAAAAAGGGACTCTTGCAAGTGTTAGACCAGATGACCTTGGTGCTCTGGTTGTGAAGGAAACTTTAAAGCGCGCCAATAATTATGACGGCCCGATTGATGATATGGTCTTTGGCTGTGCGATGCCTGAGGCAGAACAAGGCTTGAATGTCGCGCGCAACATTGGCGCATTGGCTGGACTGCCATATAATGTGCCAGCGATTACAATCAATCGATATTGTTCCTCTGGACTTCAATCGATTGCCTATGGAGCAGAGCGTATTATGCTCGGTCATTCTGACACGGTACTGGCCGGCGGCGTCGAATCGATGAGCATGGTTCCTATGATGGGGCATGTCGTCCGGCCTAATGCGACACTAGCTGAGACGGCCCCAGAATATTATATGGGGATGGGGCATACAGCTGAAGAGGTGGCGAAGAAGTTCAATATCTCCCGTGAGGACCAGGATGCATTCGCTGTGCGAAGCCATGAGAAAGCGGCAAGAGCAATTGCTGAAGGAAAGTTTAAGGATGAGATTGTACCGGTTGATGTGACTATCCGTCAGGTCGGTGCTGACAATAAATTGGTGGAAAAGCAAGTTCAGTTCGATACAGATGAAGGTGTTCGCCCGGGGACGACTATAGAGGTGCTTGGGAAGCTTCGTCCCGCATTCTCTCTGACGGGTACAGTCACAGCGGGAAATGCCTCTCAAACAAGCGATGGGGCCGCTGCTGTCCTATTAATGGATAAGGAGAAAGCGGTTGCTGAAGGATTAAAACCGCTCTTGAAATTCCACTCCTTCGCGGTTGCCGGTGTCCCGCCTGAGATTATGGGAATCGGTCCGGTTGAGGCGATACCAAAAGCACTGAAGCTCGCTGGATTAAGCCTCTCCGATATCGGTTTATTCGAATTGAATGAAGCGTTTGCTTCCCAGTCCATTCAGGTTATCAGACACTTAGGCTTGGACGAAGAAAAGGTAAATGTAAATGGCGGAGCGATTGCCTTAGGACATCCATTGGGCTGCTCCGGAACGAAGCTAACACTAAGCCTCTTGCATGAAATGAAACGCCGCAATGAACAATTTGGTGTAGTCACGATGTGCATCGGCGGCGGAATGGGTGCTGCTGGCGTATTTGAATTACTTGATTAATAGATGAATAGAAATTTTACCGCCGGCAAAAGGAGATGCTCTTCATTTGCCGGGTCTTAAACCTAAAGGAGGAACGTAAAATGGCAAACCAAACAGAAGAAGTGTTAAAAGGCGGAGCATTCTTAATAGAGGATATCGATGCGGAAAGAATGTTCACACCGGAAGATTATTCAGATGAGCATAAGATGATAGCGAAAACAACGGATGATTACGTGGCCAATGAGGTACTTCCACAGGTAGAATATTTAGAAGAGCATGAATTTGACCGTTCTGTCAAACTGTTAAAACAAGCAGGTGAGCTTGGACTGCTCGGTGCTGATGTACCAGAAGAGTATGGCGGACTTGGCTTAGATAAAATCAGCTCAGCCCTTATTTCAGAGAAAATGTCCCGTGCCGGCGGCTTCTCCATTACACATGGCGCCCACGTCGGAATCGGTTCCCTTCCAATCGTGCTATTCGGTAATGAAGAGCAAAAGCAAAAATACTTGCCGCTCCTTGCTACTGGCGAGAAATTGGCAGCGTACGCACTGACAGAGCCAAGCTCAGGTTCTGATGCCCTTGGTGCAAAAACGACAGCTAAATTAAATGAAGCTGGCACCCATTACATCCTTAATGGGGAAAAGCAATGGATCACGAATGCCGGATTTGCTGATGTATTCGTTGTCTATGCAAAAATCGACGGCGACAAATTCTCTGCCTTCATCGTAGAAAGAGAATACCCAGGTGTTTCTACCGGTGCAGAAGAAAAGAAAATGGGTATCAAGAGCTCCTCAACTCGTACGCTCATTTTGGAAGACGCGGAGGTGCCTGTTGAGAACTTATTGGGTGAGGCAGGACGCGGCCATGTCATCGCCTTTAATATCTTGAATATCGGACGCTATAAATTAGGAGTAGGTGCAGTTGGAGCGGCGAAACGCGGTCTTGAGCTTGCATCAAGCTATGCGAATCAGCGCCAGCAGTTCAAAACACCTATCTCATCCTTTAGCTTAACGAGAGAAAAACTTGCGACAATGGCTTCTAAAATCTACGCCTCTGAAAGCTCTGTTTATAGAACAGTCGGTTTATTTGAGGATAGAATGAGCCGCTTGAGTGACGAGGAAGTAAAAGATGGCAAAGCTGTCGCACAGTCCATTGCTGAGTATGCAATCGAATGCTCTCTCAATAAATTCTTTGCCTCTGAAGTATTAGACTATGTGGTTGATGAAGGCGTTCAAATTCACGGCGGATATGGCTTCATGGCTGAATATGAGATTGAAAGAATGTACCGTGATTCCCGTATCAACCGTATTTTCGAAGGAACAAATGAAATTAACCGCTTGCTTGTACCGGGCACATTTCTGAAAAAAGCGCTTAAAGGTGAGCTTCCATTGCTTCAAAAAGCACAAAAGCTATCTGAAGGCCTTATGATGATGATGCCGGAAGAAGCAGGTGACGAGCCGCTAGATCAAGAGAAACTATTGGTGAAAAATGCGAAGAATATCGGCATCTTGATAGCTGGTCTTGCTGCCCAGAAATTCGGCACAGAGCTTGAGAAAGAACAAGAAATCCTCGTGAATATCGCGGACATTGCCTCACTTGTCTATGCGATGGAATCTGTTGTACTGCGTACTGAAAAGGCGATTCGTGCAACCGGTCTTGAGAAAAACAAACAAAAACTTCTTTACACGCAAATCTTCTGCCAAGAAGCCTTTGGTGAAATTGAGAAGCATGCGAAAGAAACACTTGTTGCTACAGAAACAGGTGATACTCTCCGCATGATGACATCTGCTCTTCGTAAATTCACGCGCTTCAATCCAGTTAATGTGATTGCGCTTAAACGTGAAGCAGCCGTGAAAATCGTTGAAGCAGAGCGCTTTGTCCTTTAATGGTGAATGACTCTAGGCCCAGCATGTGCTGGGCTTTTTTCTTTGGGATATGATATGCTTCAAATGAGGTGAAAAGAGATGATGACGTTTTATTGGTATCCAAAATGCGGTACTTGCAGGAAAGCGAAAAAGTGGTTAGATGACCAAGGCATTTCCTATGAAGCGATTCATATCGCTGAAGCTCCGCCAACTCAAGAAGAACTAAAAGCCATTTATGAAAAAAGCGGACTGCCTTTGACGAAGTTCTTTAATACAAGCGGGATGAAATATCGTGAGCTTGGACTGAAGGATAAGCTGAAGAGCATGTCTGAGGATGACATGCTAGCCTTGCTGTCCTCTGACGGAATGTTAATTAAGCGTCCCATTGCCTTTGATGGGGAAAAAGTGACGGTAGGATTTAAGGAAGAAAATTATAAATTAGCATGGGCATGAAACAATTGTCAAAAAATACATTTGATGTCATGATAGTGTTGAAGGATGACTGCATAAATATGGGGGGAGAGCAAATTGAGTATACTAGAGGATTTGAAGTACACAAAAGAGCATGAGTGGGTAAAGCAAGAGGATGGTGCAGTTCGTATCGGCATCACTGATTTCGCCCAAGCCGAGCTAGGCGATATCGTATTTGTCGAGCTTCCGGAAGTGGATGACGAGATTAAGAAAAACGAACCTTTCGGAAGCGTTGAATCCGTTAAAACAGTCTCTGAGCTCTATGCGCCTATCAGCGGTAAAGTGGTTGCAATCAATGAAGATCTAAGTGACAGCCCGGAATTCGTGAACGAATCTCCATATGAGAAGGCTTGGATGATTATCGTTGAGCCATCTGACAGCAGTGAGCTGGATGAATTGCTTAGCGCAGATCAGTATGAAGCAACCATTAACGAAGACTGATAATCGAATAACACGGGAAAGGGAAGAACATGTCGATCATGTACTTCCCTTTATTTATGTCTGCGATCTCGGACGCCTTTTAAGTGAATCCGGTTTGTTACTTTTTCCCTTCATGGGGTATGATACGTATAATAGAAGCAGGGACGATTTATTTTTGGAAAAGGTGATGAAATGTCAGATAAGATCATCATTGTAGAAGGCAATCGTGATCGCAGGAAGGTCCTCTCCGTTTTGGATGAAGAGGCAGAGATCATTTGCACCAATGGTACAATTGGCGTGGAGAAGCTGGATGAATTAGTTGAACGCCTGGAAGGCTTGAACGTTTATATTCTGGTAGATGCTGATGATAGCGGAGAGAAATTGAGGAAGCAATTACGAAGAGAAATGCCAAATGCAGAGCATTTGTATATAGATCGAGTGTATAGAGAAGTCGAGGATGCTCCATGCAATCATATTGCCGACGTTTTACAAAGAGCGAACATCCTCGTGAAAACGATTCTTTAAGATAAAAAATGGAGGGAAGAAGAAGCTTCATGAAGAAGGCTATTTACGCATATACCCCATTATGCGGGACCTGCCAGGTGGCAGGGAAAATACTAGATGTAGCAGAAGAGATTGTGCCTGATGTGGAAATTGAGAGAGTTGACTTGAATTATGCGAAAGAGCTCGCTGAAAGATACCAAATTGAGAGTGTTCCATGCCTGATTCTATTGCATGAAGAAAAAGCAGTCGACAAAATTTACGCATTTCAATCCGTGCCATATATTGTTGAACGGTTGCGAGATTTATAGGGTAAAGATTTAGCCTGTATCCCCAAAAAGGATAGAGGCTTTCTTTAGGGGTTGAATAAATGGAAAATTCAGAATTATCAATTGACTCCTTTTTTTTCCTGTGTTATAGTTTTAACTAACTCAACTGAATAACTTATCAAGAGTGGCGGAGGGACTGGCCCGTTGAAGCCCGGCAACCGGTATCGCAGTTTATGATGCACGGTGCTAAATCCTGCGGAATTGCATTCCGGGAGATAAGGAGAGATGAATCAAACCTGCCCTATCCTCCAAGGAGAAGGGTTTTTTATTTTCCGGGAAATCAAATGATTTTGTAAAGGAGTGTCGACAAATGGGAGAAAAGAAGAAGTATCGTTTTGAGACTGTGGGAATTCATGGTGGTTTGCAAGAGGATGCCTTATCGGGTGCAAGGTCTGTGCCAATCTATCAGTCTAATGCCTATTTGTTTAAGGATACCGATCATGCTGCTAATCTATTTGGGTTGGCTGAACCTGGCTATATTTATACGCGGATACACAATCCAACATCAAGTGTCTTTGAGGAGAGAGTGGCTGAGCTTGAAGGCGGGATAGGGGCATTGGCCGTGGCGAGCGGTCAAGCAGCAGTCACGCTGTCGATACTGAATATAGCCGGTGCAGGTGATGAAATTGTAGCTGCTTCGACTTTATATGGCGGTACATATAATTTATTCGCGACAACCCTCCCGAAATACGGTATAGATGTGAAGTTTGTGGATCCATCCAATCCGGAGAATTTTAGAGAGGCCATTACGCCAAAGACAAAAGCTGTTTTTGGAGAAACAATCGGCAATCCGAGCTTGAGTGTACTAGATATTAAAAAAGTGGCCGAAATCGCTCATTCAGAGGGAATTCCGCTCATTGTTGATAATACATTTGCCACGCCATATTTATGCCGTCCGATAGAGCATGGGGCAGATATAGTCATTCATTCTGCGACTAAATGGCTGCTCGGTAATGGGACGACCTTAGGCGGCATTATCGTGGATTCCGGAAAGTTTGATTGGAATTCGCCAAAGTTCCCTGGATTTACGGAGCCTGACCCTAGCTATCATGATATCGTATACAGCGAGGCAATTGGGGCGGCTGCCTATATTACAAAAGCCAGGGTGCAGCTGCTGCGAGATTTAGGACCGGCCTTAAGTCCGTATAATGCCTTTCAATTCATCCTTGGTCTTGAAACCTTGCATGTAAGAATGAAGGAGCATATCGCCAATACGGAGGAAATCATCGAATACTTAAATCAGCATCCAGCGGTCAGTTGGGTTCTGTATCCAGCTGATGCAGACCATCCTGATTATGAGCTGGCGAATCAATATTTGCCAAAAGGAGCTGGTGCAGTCGTTGTCTTCGGCATCAAGGGCGGAAGGGAAGCCGGGAAGAAATTAATCGACTCGATTGAGCTTTGGTCACATGTTGCCAATGTCGGGGATGCGAAGAGTTTAATTATCCATCCGGCCAGCACAACCCACCAGCAATTGAGTGGAGAGGACTTGAAGGCTTCAGGTGTGACCGAGGACCTTATTCGTCTTTCAATCGGAATTGAGAATGTCGAAGATTTAATTGAAGAGCTAGAGCTTGCCATTGAGAAGGCAACTGGAATTAGCTCTCAATCTATTACAACTAAATGATTGAATTTTGCGCCGGAATAGTAAGTCTTTATTGACACCCTGTTCTTCTCCATGATAGGATAACATTCAGTAAGTTAATTGAATGAATCGACGACTCTTATCCAGAGAGGTGGAGGGAATGTGCCCTATGAAGCCCGGCAACCGGCAATCATGATAACATGATTGAAAAGGTGCCAATTCACACAGGAACGTAATAGTCCTGGAAGATGAGAGAAAGGAACATGCATAATTAATTATCCATGCCTTTCTGCTCATAGCAGAAAGGCATTTTTTATTGATTGAAATCCCTTGTGGAGCATATGAAGAAAGAGCAGGTGAAGATTTGAATGATCACGTTGAATGATGTATCCAAGACATACGCAAAGACATTCAAAAAAGGTACATCCATTAAAGCCGTCGATCATGTATCCTTATCGATTGAGCAAGGTGAGATTTTTGGAATCATTGGATACAGCGGTGCCGGAAAGAGTACGCTCATCCGCATGTTAAACGGTTTGGAGAAACCGACAGAAGGAACAGTAAAGGTAGCCGGCCGGGATATGGGGGCAATTAAAGGAAGGGAATTACGAAAAGCCCGCAAAGAAGTGAGCATGATATTCCAGCACTTTAATCTTCTATGGTCTCGAACGGTTAGTGAAAATATTGAATTTCCGCTAGAAATAGCGAAGGTACCCAAGAAGATACGAAAAGCAAGGGTTCAGGAGCTGATCAAGCTAGTCGGTCTTGAGGGAAGAGGGGATGCCTACCCTTCCCAATTGAGCGGGGGCCAAAAACAGCGTGTCGGAATTGCTAGGGCGCTGGCGAATAATCCGAAAGTTCTCCTATGTGATGAAGCGACATCTGCACTCGACCCGCAAACAACAGATGATATTCTTGATTTATTGGTCGATATTAATAAACGTCTAGGCTTGACCATTGTCCTGATTACACACGAGATGCATGTCATTCGGAAGATTTGTCATCGTGTTGCCGTCATGGAGAGGGGGCAAGTCGTTGAAAGCGGACAAGTGCTGGATGTGTTCAAAAAACCGAAGGCGCCAATCACAAAACGATTTGTTCAGCAAGTGACGGAACCTGAGGAGACGAAGGAAACAATCGAACATATGCTTGAAGCCTATCCGACAGGGAAGGTCGTCCAGCTTTCCTTCATTGGTGAATCAGCTGAAACGCCGGTGCTTTCAGATGTTATTCGCTCTTATAAGATTAATGTGAATATCATGCAAGGGAAAATATCTCAAACACAGAATGGTTCATATGGCACATTATTCATCCATGTGGATGGGGAACAATCAGAAGTAGCGAAAGCGATTGATTATCTCCATAAGCAAGACATCGGTGTGGAGGTGATTTCAGAATGATAGAGACATATTTTCCGAATGTCATGTGGGAACGTATTTCTGAGGCAACTCAAGAAACCATATACATGACAGTGATAGCGTTAGTGGCAACCTTTTTTCTTGGTATTATCCTTGGCCTTTTATTATTCCTGACATCTAAGGGAAATCTATGGGAAAACAAATTGATATATGGGGTTGTTGCAGCGTTCGTTAACATCTTCCGCTCCATCCCGTTCATCATATTAATTGTTTTACTGATCCCATTTACTAAAGCTTTGGTTGGAAGCATTATCGGAGCAAATGCCGCATTGCCTGCGTTAATCATTGGGGCAGCGCCGTTTTATGCAAGGATGGTTGAGATTGGCTTAAGGGAAATTGATAAAGGCGTCATTGAAGCAGCTAAGTCAATGGGAGCAACATCATTCACAATTATATGGAAGGTATTGCTTCCGGAGTCTCTGCCGGCACTCGTATCAGGGATTACCGTTACGGCAATTGCACTGGTTGGCTATACCGCGATGGCAGGCATGATAGGAGCTGGCGGGTTAGGAAACCTTGCTTATTTAGAGGGCTTCAGCCGCGGTCAGGCTGATGTGACATTGGTGGCCACCATTTTAGTATTGATTATCGTGTTTGTCCTCCAATTTATTGGAGATATCATAACCAGGAAACTGGATAAACGTTAGGGAGGAAGATGGAGTTGAAGAAGAAGTTATCATTCATATTAGTACTTTGCTTCACATTAATTCTGGCTGCTTGCGGCAGTTCAGAGGATTCAGGTTCAGGTGATGGGGACAAAAAGAAATTAACGGTAGGGGCTTCAAATGTGCCGCATGCTGAGATTTTAGAGCAAGCAAAACCATTGCTTAAAGAAAAGGGAATTGATTTGGAAATCGAAGTATTCAATGATTATGTAATGCCGAACAAAGCATTAGAAGATGGATCAATTGATGCGAACTACTTCCAGCACATTCCGTATTTCGAACAACAAGTTGCAGAAAATGAATATGATTTCGCTAATGCTGGAGGTATTCATATTGAGCCAATTGGCGTTTACTCAAAAAAATATGACAGCTTAGAGGATTTGCCAAATGGAGCGGAAATCATCATGAGCAGCTCTGTTGCCGATCATGGCCGTATCCTTTCCATGCTTGAAGCAGAAGGCCTTATCACATTGAAGGAAGATGTGAATAAAGTTGAGGCAACAGTAGATGATATCGCTAAAAATCCGAAAAAATTAACGTTCAAAACAGATATCGAAGCACCAATGCTAACACAAGTCTACAATAATGATGAAGGCGATGCTGTCTTAATCAACTCCAACTACGCAATTGATGCAGATCTCGTTCCAGCGGAAGATGCGATTGCGCTTGAAAGCCCAGAGGATAATCCTTATGTGAACATTATCGCTGTTCGTACAGAAGACAAAGATAATGAAGCAATCAAGACACTGGTGGAAGTCCTTCAATCCGAGGATATTAAAACCTTCATTAACGAAGAATACAAAGGTTCTGTCATTCCAGCAAAATAAAACAACAAAAAGGTGCATCCTTGGATGCACCTTTTTCTTCTATTATATATCCGTTCCATTTGTGACATTATGGCGGGGAATTTTCAGGAAGGCAGAGTAATTCCTTAGAGAAATCCCCAAAATCACTTTTAAGAAAGCCTCACCGTGGTATATAGACATTGAGAGCTCTCTAATAAAGTGGTAACGTTGAGTTAATAAATGGAAAGGAATGATTCATTATTTTTGACAATCAGCTGCATCTCAGAGTGACGAACGAAATGGAAAAGGCCATGAGGCAAGCGCATGGGGTTGGATATGAGGTATATAACCAGAAGCTAGATGTGCGCTTGCAAGTAGAGGAACGAAGAGAGGACAGTTATTTAAAAAGTAATGAGATAGTGAATGATTTGAACCGACGAGTCTTTTAATTAAGATCCTATAGACAATGAGAAAGAAAAGAGCCAGCATACAATTGCTGGTTCTTTTCTTTCTCATAAATTAACTTTATAATATCCTTAAACAGGAATTGTTAT
>JAEIGA010016632.1_pt1 | contig 11186 bp, 5 predicted proteins | sample 9270691 | NCBI WGS metagenome assembly JAEIGA01 (sample SAMN17057246, study PRJNA624740) | gut metagenome | biome: biome; isolation source: fecal sample | host: Bos grunniens | place: China: Xizang | collected 2019
AGCACTATCTGTCAAGATTGCTATTACATCCACTACTGAAAAATACCATTTCTCTTGTGTGTCATCCCAAATGGTGCGGACGTTTCGCTCTTCAAAAAGTTTTAATGATTGTTTTTGTGTCGTAATGCATTGTTTTTAATTTCTTATCTCGGCATTTTTGCATAGAAGGATTTTTTCCGCTGCAAAATTTCGCGTTCGGCAATAAGATCGCATTGACCGATGATTTCGTCATCGTTGAGGCGACTTATGCCTCCGCTCTCCCCACTCGCTCACGCAGCTTGTGGGGACCCCGAATGTTAAACTGCTAAATCTTGTCATATTGGAGAAAAAAGTGCAAATAAACACTCTAGCAAGTTACCAGCAAGTTAAATTCACAATATAACTAATTGATTATCAAGAACGACCACTGTGAATTAAACACTGCAGCAAGTTACCAGCAAGTTAAATTATGCCCATACAGGGATGTATTTCATATGTCTTGGAGCAGTGTTTGGATCTATTGGTTTGATATATTGTTCTTCAAGTAATTGTTTTATTAAGCGAGATATAGAACTAGATGATGTTGTTGGTAATGCAAAACGTTCGCGAAGAGAAGTGTTCGTAAGCACTCCTCCTTCAGTAAACATAATGCAAGCATGCAAATATGAAGACCATATTTTATCCTCTATTGGGATATTCAAGAAATTTAGATGTGAGTAAATGGTAATTTTTGTTGATTCTTGATAAATATGTATGCGTGGAGCTGGTAACTTTTGTAATTCACAACTAATAACCATTCTGTCCCATCCACGTCCTAATTCTTCACAGATATTAAGACGTCGCATAAGTGCTGCCAATTTTTCATTACGAGATTTAGGTGGATTATCAATGATCCTCATGATATCTACTAATGGAACACCTGGATTAGTAATTTCTATTCTATTACTAAACAATTCTATTATAGGACCAGATCCCGTAATATAAAAATCTTGGTGTATCAATGCATTTGCAATAGCTTCTCGAACAGCAGGAAGAGGAAATACAGAAATTGTTTTACGCAACGCAGAATTAATATCTTCTTTGGTTGGTAGAAGCGTATTTACATATTTTACTATACTCTCAAAACTAGAAGCATATCCCTTGTTGATTGTTTCCTCTTTTAGTATTGTCAATCTATTATTACCCTCATATTGAACTATTCGTACTGCTTTACGACTAATGCGCGAAAAATCAGTTAACTTCTTTGCAAAAAGAATAGCGCCTAAATTAGTAATTGAATATAATCCATTATCTTGGCGTAAAATAATATCATCCTCTACTAAAAAATGAATATATCCCTCCTTATTTGTAGGAATAGGCTTGTTTTGCGCCTCAAAATACACATCACAATCCAATAATTGAATAATATCAGCTAATTGTACATCAGAAAGTGCAACTGTATCTTCAAATTGTTTATGTCGCAATTTTTCCCACAATTGTGCCTGTTTGAGTGGAAATTCATTAATTTTTTTCGTATAACTTCCAATGCGAATGAAACCATTTTTCTCAAAGACAACAGGCATACCTTCAGAACGACATATTCTAATTACTTCAACATGTTTGCCGTCAATATCAACAGAATGAAATTCAAAATCTGCATTTTTCGACAACAAGAAACGCAACCAATTTTCAAGTTCTTGATTACCCTTTTTTTCTAGAGGTAATCGAACATCAGTACCCACTATATTATGAGTTTCATCTTCTACACCCCATATCATATAAGCATAATTACGGTCCGCTAAAACAGCGCTATTGGCTAATGCACTAATATCCTCTCCTATCATTTGAGGACTCCAATTATTATGTTTAAACTCTACCCAAGTTGTTTCAGCTGGAAGTTTACATAATTCGAGTACAAGATTACTTAAATTTTCCATATATATTCCTTTTTTTAGACTGGTCAGCAAGTTACCAGCAAGTTAAATTCAAACTATAACAAATTGATTATCAATAATATTTTATTCCCCAACAAACACTGCAGCAAGTTACCAGCAAGTTAAATTATTTATATCCAATGCTCTCTACTTTTTGCTTATTGAGCAAATCATTTATGTTAATCGGTAGTGCCATATAGTTTATATTTTATGTTTAGTTTGTTGTTACAATCATAGTATTTTCATTTCCGCTGCAAAGGTAGTATATTAAACTGCTAAAAGTTGTCAGTGGATAGAGAAAAATGCAAATAAATTGGTTTTTATGGGGGGGTAGGGATTAATCCTAGTTTCGGAGTTCGTCGATGATATCTTGACGGATTTTCTCTTTGGTTTCTCCTAGGATTGCCAACAGAATATATACCCAGAATGGCGAGATGCAGAATCCTAACAGCACCCATCCAACTTCACTTCGTCCGCGTTTGCGAGCCATACGAGCAGGGATAATAAACCATAAGTAGGCTGTTATCACCAATCCTACGATTATCCCCAGTATTGTCATTAGATATTCCATAGTAGTATATATTTTTAGAGATAAAAAGATTCTTTACTGTTTTTTCCACTCTATTAGATTAACTATTAACCCGATTTGATTTGTGCAACTTATTGCAAATTAAGGGAATTTGAGAAGACAATATTTAAGCAATGTACTTCTATACAACTATTTTAATTAAAGAGTAGTTATCATCAAACTTTTCAACATTCTTATTAAGAAATTCCATTAACTTATCATCATCTTTCGGAAGGCTACGTGGTTCAATTACTTTATGAATGCCATCTGAACACATAAAAACAACATCCCCTGTCTCAAGAGTAAAATTATGAACAGGGACATTACCAAGGTTATCGTCGCCCATAATGCATTGCGTGACAATTGCAGAAAAACGATCAATATCTTCCGGGGTAAGGACGCGAGTTTTTTTGAGTTTGTTAAGCATAGAATGGTCGGTAGTTAGGAAACAAAGTTTATTTCCTCTATAATGATATAAACGACTATCACCAAGCCATGTTACATAAGCATTTGAACCTATGAGAAGCATTACTACAATCACTGTCCCCATTTGAACTCCACCATAGGAAAAACGTCGAAATTCCAATTCCGAGTTCGCAAAAATAACAGCTTCATGAAGCAAAATCTCTGGAGATGTCTCCTTTATATGTTCATCAACATACTCAAAGATAGATTCAGAAACAGATTTTGCTGCAATGTCGCCTGCTGCATATCCTCCCATACCATCAGCCACAATAAAGATATGACCTCCATTACTAATAGAGCGATGTAGCGTAAAATCTTGGTTATATTCTCGCGCGCCCTTATTTGTGTACTCAAATATCTGCATCACTTATGTATAGCACTAATCGTATCTCCGCCATGTTTGGTAACACGAGGTCGTATCGAAATCTTAATTGGACGCTGAGTTACAAGTTTATCATCTGCTTTATTTGCCCAGAGAAATGCTTCACCAGAGCCAAGCGATGCCATCTCTGTAGGAGTTAACGTCTGCAGAGCAGTGATAGCTTTCTGTACATGCTTAACCCATGCTGGTGATGAGAACTTGTGCATGATGACGAGAGAACTGAGTTCAATAATCTCGGTAGGTAAGCTCATCGGGTCTTGACTGGCAATCATCACAGATACGCCCTTGTGCCGCATTTCGCGAATGGCAGTAGTAATCGAATCAACAAGTTCTTTATTATTCATGTACTTGTGAGCTTCATCGAACACAATGAACTTGTTGAAGGCTTTGCCATCAACCTGCATCACACTAGAGAAGATATTGAGCATGACAACAAACAAACCAAGCGCCTCGTCTTTCTCAATAAACTCATCGCGGAGGTCAACAATAATCAAGCGACCAGGACGAAGGTACTGTGAAAGTTTTGTGCCATCATTAATATACTCATCAGCAAAATCCAGACGCTGCGAAGCCAATGCGCGTTGACCGGATGAGAAATGGTCGCTATTATCAACCCCCTTGCGGATATTCTCCAGGGACATATTATTTCGATTAGCCTTCATTATTTGCTTCAACTCCTTGATGTAAGTAGAGTCGTTGCCAGTAGCACCGAGAAGGAACATCCAATCCTTCACGCTCAATTCTGCCGAATCAAAACCAATAGGATGAACCTCTACACCAGGATATTCCTGCTTGCGGTTTTCTACTTGACTTTCCGGAGCAAGAAGCAACACATCTTTGACACATCCAGCTTCAGCTCCGTATTCTGCTTTAAGTTTAGCGAGTTGACCTTCCTCGTCATTCGGATATATCATAGACGTAAACTCTGGTGCATAGTCCATACTATCGCTATAGTGGAAGATAACTCCTGCCATTGGCGCAGGCAACTTGTTAACTTTACTAAACTGCTTTAGCGTCATCTCCATAACGCTACCGATAGTATAACTCTTTCCTGCTCCTTGTACGCCAAACAAACTTATTGTATTGCACTGATTAAGGTCGATACCAATAACTCGTTTGTTGGATAGAACTTTACCAATAACTCCGTACTGTGGAGATGGCTTATTGTCGCCAACAATCATTTCAATGCTTGGCTCGTCATAATTAGTATCTTCTTCCTCTACTGGAGGTAGCACTGGTTCTGGTGCAGGCTCAACATGTATATCATCCTGTTCCTGATTCTCACTTATGTTTGTTGGTTCATCCTCAGGTTTTAGCTCGTTATCTACCGGTTGCGGTTCAATAGGAGCACCCCCTTCCAATGCAGACTCTTCTTCTTTTTGCGCTGATACATTTTCATTGGTTTTCAAATGTTCATCCTTAACATCATCAAACAAAACAGATAGATAATCATCTCCATTAGAGAACATTCTAAGTGTACGAGGTTCAAAGAAGTTGATAAAATCTTGATCATCTTGATGGTCACGCTCACTCAGACTAGATGTATTGAGCGAAGAACTATCATCCAATATCTCGGTCAATGCAGGTTTTCCCATAGTGTAAATAACTAAATCACCAAGGTACTCTTTCTTTTGACGTAAGTCTTGACTAAAGTTGAAGATAACACCTAACTGCTTGAAGCGAAGTGTGTAACCATCCTCTAATGTGTTCAGAAATCTTGTATAGACACGTGCAACATTCGAATCCAACTGCTGATAGCGTATAGCACGGCGAACATAGAAACTAAGGAATTGCTTAAATTCTAGCGTCTTCAATTCGCGGTCGAGACGATCGTTAATTGGCTTTATCTCAAAATGCTGCTGCATAGCAGAAATTGTATTGAGTACCTGGCTTTGAATCTTCTCATGAAGCAGCTCTGCGTCGCCATCGCCCAAGTACTGACGGCATTTGATTTCCACAACAGTCATTGTGATTTCTCGCTTAACGGAATCTATCTGTACGACTAAGTTGTCTGCTCTCTCTTTAGTTTCATCATCGGTATCCTCAAAGAGTTCTTTATGCAAGTCAATAGGAATAATGAACGACTCTGCAAGCAAACCTTTCTTCATAAGGAAACGTTTGGTAAGCGTAATACCAAGCACCTCAAAGGCTTTACGCTGAGTGGCGTTCACTTGCATGAGTATAGAACTACTTACAGTGCGCACATCTTCGAGAAGTGACTTGAACTTCGCAGGGTCATTAATATTGATACCGTACGAACTAAAGTGCGGTGCCATTAGACCTTCAACCTCGCTGGTCGGACGAGTGGTAAGGAAAGAAGATATGCCCATCGTTTCTTGACTCGGTACATAGTCGAGCAAGTAAGGCATTTCTTCTCCTCCAAGACTGGGCAGGTCGTAAAACTCAGGTCCCATATTCTTGTCGAATGTAATGACCCAATCCGAAACCTCATGTATAAAGGAAAGAAGCATCGCATCATTCTCCTTTATCAACAAAGTAGTTGCCGGAACGGATTCTTTTTGAGTTGAGGACATCACTTTACCTGTCATTCTCTGAATGCCAGCAAACAAGCCAACTGCAATGTCAGCAAAGCCGCTAATAGAGTTGGCTATATTCTTCTCAGAGAAATATCTATTCCAAATAAACGACTTGCCAATCTCTTTTTCCGTAACAACAGACCGGCACATAACACCATTCAGGAAGAAAGAACGACTAAGTTCATCTGGGTGAACCAATTCCGTGCGAACGGGGAATGGGTTAATGAGGAATGAGAGGTGTGCCTGGTACTGGTCGTGGTGCTTAACAAACTCCTGCACATTGTTGCGCGAGAATCGTAATTTCGGGAATAAGCGGTTGTCCGAAGCCTGCGAGAATGCTTCCGCTTCCTCCACAGCAAATGGACTATCTGGATTTACTAAATCACGCAATGCTTCGCCCGACTGGATGAGCATATCATCAGCAAAGATGCGAATCTCATAATCAAGCGAATAGCCCATCTTCTCCAACAATAGCAAAGCGATTGCAAAGATGGATGCATCACCAGCATTGAAGAGGTTAATGACCAATTTCGGTGTGTATGGATGTGCCTTGGCATAGTTGATGATATGTTTAACTACCATATCCAAACTAACATCACTATCAATGCGTGTTTCGCGCGGCACATTCAGAAGCATAGCTACATAAGAAAGCAACTGACGATATTCAGAAGCAAATAAATCTTCGGATTTATGGGTAGGTTGCGCATAGAACCCCCAACCAAATGTGAGTTCTCCAACATATTGGAATGGCTCTTTGATTGAGCCTTCAGCCAAGATAAATGGTGCAATATCCATAGGAAGACCACCCATAAAGAGTTTGTCTAACTTTTTGTACCACGTTTTCTTATACGCAGCATTCTCCAGCGTTTTCTCCTCCCAATCATTAAATAACTCATAGATATTAACTAACCATGCTAGACGCAGAGGATGCAGAGGCGAAATCAACTTAACGCGGCAATAGCCACCATCAGGCGTTTCTGCCAGTAACATCACAGTGTCGATGTTTTGTATCTCCAAAGCCACCTCTTCCGAAATTGTAGTATCAGAGAAAGAGCGTATCCATTCCGAATAGTCGGTAAGATAACGCTTGATCGCTCCAAGGTATTCAGCCACGTCAAACGTAGCTATAACACCAGACCGATCAACAGCAGAACTACAAATAAGTTCAAAGAGCTCCCTGCGAGATTCCTTTAGTGCGTCTGAAACTGGGATGTCTAATTTCAACTCCTTGAAAAACACGGATTGAAGTTTCGAATCCGTCTGGTTCGCACTCGCTTCTGCACAAATATGACCTAACTGCTCACCATGCTTCAAGAAGGATTGTTCCAAAGAAAGAAGTTTCTTGGATAATTGAATTTGGAATGCATGAGCAGGACCAAAGTCAAAGTAAAATTCATTATTCAACGAGCCTTCATGCCAGCAAGCTCCTTCGTCACCATAGGTTTCATAGTTAAAATCTCCATCTTTCAAGTGAGCCATATGGAATTGCATATAACCCTGCAAATAATTGCTCACTTTCGCACGGCGACTGGTATTCCCTCCTGGTTCGTCAATATTCTCGGTATCATCAATTGCAATATTCTTGATAGTAAAGACACCTGTTTCGTTACTAAATGCATAAGATCCATCTCGACGGAACTTGTCTTTCTTGAGATTTGCATCCTGTTTTGATGCTTCTTGCCATGCAGTCTCAATAACTTCTAACTTGAACGGATTATCAATATCCAAAACCTCATCATCCTTACCCAAAGCATGAACTGCTAACATGTAATCGCCATCCTCAATAGTTCCAAACTTCAGTTCAACTGTAATATTTCGGCTTTGATTACGATTAGAAGTGAGCTTAAATTTCCTGACAACTTGCCCCTCTGCAAAGTCATCACGAGACATGATAACAATTTGGAACGCATCAATACGTGCATCGTCCTTCGGTGCAGGGTTAGAAGAAATCGTAAGTTTTACCTTACCACATTTCTTGTTTTCAAAGAGATTGACAACATAATTGCCCTCTTGATTTTTGTATAGTTCTTTCTGCGGGTCAATTCCCGGAACTATCTCTGCCCGCACAACTACGTTTTTTTCCTCATTATCATCGTCCTCATCGCGATTAAAAGGCCAATTGGAAAGATTGAATTGAGGATATTTCTCATGTATGCGCTTACATATAACATACCTGTCTACAAGCTCTCGTTCTTTATTGAAGAACCCAATGAGTTCCTTCTGCAGGGTGTTTGGCTTAAGCGGCAAGTTAGCCACTCTGTCTGGCGTAGGAAGAGAGTAATCACACAACACACTCGCACAGTGTTCATAATTGAGCATGTAGCGATAACGAAGATTGTTCGCTTTGAGCAAAGCAGAGTCCGGCACCATCCCCAGCAGATACAAGCCATCCCCCCAAGCCTCGTCGGCATATAACTTACTATCCACATAAAGCAGATAGTTCATCACCATATCGTTCGGTAAGTGTTTCTCTCCAAACAGAGGAACAAGATTATTCCAAATATGCTTTTGGCTATCTGGTATCTCATCTTGTAGATTAAGATAAAAAGCATGATGAAGACTTGCCACATTCAAATTACGGAAAGTGGCATCACCATAAGAATCTTCAGCTGACGTGCGGCTATTTACCGGAATAAGAGCCAAAATAGCCTGACTCGAAGCATTACGAAGTTCTATGAGCTTCGTAGCACAAACATAATCATCCCCAGACAAGTCATCTGACAATATAAAAACCTGCACTTCTGGATTGATAGGGCGTATCATACCTATCAAGTTCTGTAACTCTTTGAGTGCAAGACCAGTAATTTTTAAGCAATGACCAGACTTTGCTTGTTTGATGTCATCTTTATACCTTTCTACGACAAAGTTCAAAAACTTATCGTAGTATAAACCTTTGATATCTTCCATAGTTAGTTGATATTATAACGAGGATGAATTTTTTGTAGAATACAAGCATCGCTCAAGTCAGTATAGAAACCAATTTGGCGAAGTTTATTTTTCAATGCAGCCATATTGCTTGCAAATGCAGCGTTCAGTTCGACATCTGCGTCCGCAAAACGAGGATCGTTGATTCCGTCGATAACTAGACCATAACGTGAACGGATCTTCTCAACAAGTTCCTCGATAGAGAGAGACTGTGTTGTGAAAGTACCGTCGGCTTGAGATTCCAAAACCAAAATCTGAACGAGCGTTTCAAGTAGTTTAGAGCCAATAGCACCACGACGAGGATTGCGGCGAGAACGACCATCTGCCAATAACATAGAATTGCTGTTCTTCATTGCACATGCATCAATGTAGCGGGTCAAAAACTTGAGCTGTGAATTACCCAAATTGGACTTCTCAAGCAGATAGAGGTACTTACCGAAGTAATCCTCGTTGTCAAAATATTGCATCATCTCGTCAAACTCTTCAATATTATCAATATAAGAGTTGCGAATGTCACTATATCTGGATTCATAGAAACCGTCGCTCTTATTGATACCTGCCTTAATAGCCGCTAAAGTTGAATCCGTACTATAATCCTTTCCTGCATTTATAAGCCTTTGTTGAATGATGTTGAAAATGTAAGTAGAACGTACATATTCACGATAGTTATTCGTAAGGCGAACCAAATCATTTACAGCATACGGAGCAAGCGGACTTGCGAGGTTGTCTGACAAATCAACAATCATCGACCAATCGTCCTCAACATCCCGAGAACCTTCTTCTACACACTTTGGAAGCATATATATGAGTTTCAATGTGTATAGAGCCAAATGTAAACCACAAAGGATACGCAGGTATTCAATAAATACCGTGCGAGGAAGATGGTTTTGATACACCAGCAAACGCCGAATGTCATCATTAAACAACTCTGTCTGCTTTGTTAAGAAAGGAGTTGTTTTATCAAATATCGTGTTAAGAGCCCGCTTCTCTGTAAGTTTCTGCGTAAGCATAAGTACTCCAGCGGTATCAACATCCATTTTGGCATTGTTGACGATGCTGTTTGTGTTCGTATCCCACCCCTGGCATAGATACGTCTTCAAACCTTGAAGCACTTCGGGACAACTTTTCAGCATAATGTACAGTTGATCTGCTGAATTATAGTCACGACAAATCTTTCTATTCTGCACGCGGAAACTCATTAAATGCATAGGACGCAAAGATGCAACCTTTTCCTTAACAACGTTTCCTCGGAAAATCATATCAACGAGGTTGCTTCGTAGCCAATCTTCCACGGCCTCGGGGTTGTCACGTGCTCCAACAATCAAGCCCTTATCTTCAAGGATATTGGCAAACTCTTTAAGTGAAGCCATATTATGCTCCTTTTTGTAGCCAAGTGTAATAGGAGCGCCGTTGGCGAAAATTTGCATATATAGGTTGGTGAGCACACGATCCAAATTGATAGCTTTCGTATCGGAAGCCAACAAGTTTTGGTTACGGAAAACAACCTCACCTTTCTTGAGTTTGATTATCATACGGCATCAGGATTAAATGGTTCAATATAAATCTTTTTGTCATCAGAGAGGCGGATGATAGAGAATTTCTTATCATTTTTGGTGACAAGAATCTCATTATACGTTTTGCTCTCCAGCATATTCTTGAATATCTGCAGTTCCACAAAACGACCTCGCAAATCGTTAACTGACGGACTAAAACCAGAGCGAATGTACTGCAACATTTCAAACAAATCAAGTGAAATAGTAAGACGGATAAACCTATCGACTATGTGACGGAACACAAAGTTTTCGCTCTCGTACTCGATGTATTTCGTAAGATGTTCGGTATTGTTCACAAACAACTCGAACTCATCAAGCGAGAATCGGCGGTAGCTCTTGGAAAGAGGGTCTTTCACATGACTACCAGCCAGTAGCAAATATCCATTCATCAACTTGAGATTGTCGCAGCCTTCACTTGCTGAAATAGCAACGGCCAGTGCGCGTTTAGTGTTCTGCAGTTGTTCCTCATCTTTTGAACGAAGTTGTTCCGCGAAATTGGCAATGTAGCGATATGGCAAACGACGTTTATAATCTAATTTTCCCTCAAAATACTGATGACGGATAAATGCTTGATGCCTAGCAGTAATTAGTTCACGCTTTTCTGAAACATCCCATCCGGGAACAATTTCGTGAATAGCATTGAAACTTTCTAAAATATTTTGCTTTCGTTCTGTAAAAATCAAATAATTTTCAGGCTTCTTACGTGTATAATACAGGTCGCGATCGTATGCAGGTAGAGCGACACGAGCAATATCTGTTTCACGCAACATGCGCACGAGACGGTCGTTAGATTCAAGACTCGGTAGCGGGAAATATTTCTTGACATAATAAGCAGGGGAAGTAATATTAAAGTAGTAATACTGC
>JAEIGA010016633.1_pt1 | contig 11186 bp, 8 predicted proteins | sample 9270691 | NCBI WGS metagenome assembly JAEIGA01 (sample SAMN17057246, study PRJNA624740) | gut metagenome | biome: biome; isolation source: fecal sample | host: Bos grunniens | place: China: Xizang | collected 2019
CAAGCGACATATTGCCTTCGACCCGGCCGTTGTCCAGTACGTTGAGTTTACGCTTTTTGAGGTCGATAAAGAGCTGCCGCATATCGACCACCGCCCCGATGCCGAACCAGAAACTGCCGATGACAGCAATGATCGCCGGAACCAGCAGACTGACGACAAAGAAGTAGTTGCTCCACCATTCGACCGGCCACCGGTAGAAAATATTCCAGATCAGGATCAGAACAAAGGTTCCGAAGAAGCGGTAGATGATCGAGTAAGTGAAGATCGAACGGGCAATGAAACGATCCCAGAAGGTGTATTCCGGGGTGATGCCGATCAATTTATTGCAGATTGTGCGCAGCGACCATTCGGTACGTTTCTGGTTGAGATTGTCCAGATTGTATTTGCCGCGGTGCAGCATCCGGTCGAGGTTGAAGGGTTCTTTGCAGGTCAATTTGGAAACCACCACGTAGAGGGTGATCGCCACCACAAAGGCGATGAAGTTGAATTCATACGCATTGATGAAGCAGCGATAGGGATTCACCCGCCAGACAACGAACGGTTCAACGGGACGGGAGAGTGCTTCGACGGTTCTGCTGAAGCCTTCCAGATAACCGTGGTCGCTCAGAAAAACGTAGAAATTGCTCCAATACTGTTTCAATCCGATGTAGATAAGCCCAAGGAAGCAGCCGGTACCCAGACTCGTCCACGCTCCGGCAGTCGTTCCGAAGCGGGTATACAATCCGAGCAGACTCATCGCACCGGCACCGGTCCACATTGCCGTCATCGTTGAAATAAACAATGTGATATATTCCAACTGCGACATCATTGTCGAACCGAAATAGAAAATCACGCCGATCCCGATCGAAACCAACCGGATCACCCACATATGCTGGGAGGGCGTGAGCGGTTTTTTGATAAGGGGAATGACCACATCCTGCGAAATGGTCAGCGCCGCTGAAAAAATCCGGGTGTCATCCGTCGAGATCATCGCCATGATCATCAGTACGCAAAACAGTCCGCTCAACCCCGGCGGCAGCATATGGCGGATACCGACCGCAGTCATGGTCTGATAGTAGAGGGTGCGGAACTGCTGATACATACTGGCATTTTCTGCCGGAGAGTCGGCTGTATTGTTGTCGATGGCAAGTTTTACATCGGCGAGGTATTGGGTGTCGAGGTTGCTGTCATCGGAAAGTTTGGCATCTTTGCCGATCTCATGGATGATCGGCCCTTTTTGGCATGCCGAAGCCAACACCTGTTTGCGCAGCTCCTGGTGGCGTTCTTCGTGGAAGAGTCCTTCGGCGATGCGGGTGCTGATGGTATCACGCACCTCTTTGGCTTGATTGGCAAAGTTTTTGTGGTTGAAATAGGTGATCAGACCGACGGCGACCAGCAGATAAAGCACGTTGTTCATCGCACCCCGGTAGGTTCCGAGCAGACCGGCCATTTTCTGTTCGTGCGGGCTGCGGGCGCTGGATGAGTTTCCGGCGCCGATCCAGCTGGCGGAGTTGTAGACGGTGAAGATCAATCCCAAACCGATACTGAACAAATTGAAGTCACGCAATTCCGAAATATCGTAGGGATCGAGAAAACTCTGCTTGCTCACATGGTCGGTCAGCACCGGGATGATTTCATTGCTCCAGGAGAATTTATAAAGCAGAAATCCGGCAAATATCGCCATGATGGGATAGCACATCATACCTTGGATACTGTCGGTAATGACCAGCGCCAAAGTTCCGCCCATGCAGATGATCCCGATCGCCATGATCAGACAGAAGATGATGATCAGATTGAATACCGGCAATTCAAAGCCAAACAGTTTGATGTACTGCGGCAAGCCCAGAAAGTAGATGAAAAAACGTCCGGCAATCGCCGGCATGATCATGTTGGCCATCACTTCCGACGATGAGCGCAATGCGCTGGCAAAGATCCGCAAACTGCGGCAGTAACGCATTTCAATATACTGACCGTAGCTCATCGCTTTGGTTTCCCGGAAGCGGTAAGTGACAAATCCCGAAAGTCCGAGGATGATTCCCAGCGGCATGGTCAGGTTTGACCAGAAGGTCAGGGCGAATCCGGTACGGTAATGGATCTCTACATAGGAAACCAGCGTCAGAATCGCCAATCCGTTGGCGATCGATGCCATACTGATCACATACCGGCCGCACAAGCGTCCGGCTGAAAGAAAATCTGATACCTGCACCGCATAACGTTTTGATCTCCAGCCCATGTAGAGGACGAATGCCACCGGCACAATGATAAGCAGCCAATCCAGCGGACTTACATAAAACCAGTCATCTTTAAGCAGCCATTGAGAAAACGCACCCATTGGAAACTCCTGTAATATAATTTTTTTGTTATGTCACTTTATATAAGATAGACTTGGGAAGCTCTTTTGTCAAACTGTGCAAGCAAAAAAAGTCATCGCGTTGCCGTGTTTATTTTACGGCGGCAGCCGGAACTTCCATGCGAAGTGACAAAATTGACAAAAAAAGCGATTTTCCGCTTGACTTTTACGCTTTTTTACCTTATAGTAAGTCAGGTGTATAAATGATATTTCAGTTTAAACAGGAGGAAAGTTATCATGGAAAATCTCGCTGAAAAAATTACCGCCCGTTTGGAAGAACTCCGTTGTCATCTGCAGGCTGATGGCGGCGATCTCGAAATCATCTCCATCGAGGACAAACTGGTCAAACTCAAACTGCGCGGTGCCTGCGGTTGCTGCCCGCACGCCACCATGACCATCAAGAACGGTCTGGAACGTATCCTGCGTGATGAGATCGACCCGGAAATCACCATTGAACGGGTCATGTAATTGTCATGTATAACTGGAACACAGTTTCCAGGCAACTGCAATTACTGCTCGATAATGAGTGTTCCTCCGGCGGAGAGTGCGGCTGCCAGCTGGCAATTTTCTGCAACGGCGAAGCGGTAACGGATATCGCCGCCGGAGTTACGGCACCGGATAGCGGAGTCCCGGTAAATCGGGAACACCTCTTTCCGGTGTTTTCGTGTGGCAAGGCGTTGCTGGCGACGGCGGTGCTGCAGTCCGTTGAAAACGGTCTGGTTTCTTTGGATACGCCGCTTGCCGAATTCTGGCCGGAATTTGCTGCCAACGGCAAATCCGCTGTCACGGTCGAACACGTCCTGTCGCACCGGGCGGGGTTGTATATTCTGCCCAAACTCCCGTCGGACGATCAGTTGGCTGACTGGAAACTTATGAGTTCGCTTATTGCCGGACAAGTTCCCCGCAATCTGCCGGGAGCCAGGAGCGTTTATCATCCGCTGACATTTGCCTGGCTTGCCGGAAATATTCTCACCCGGACCGAAAACCGTCCGTTGGATGCGATTCTGTCTGACCGGATTTTGCGGCCCTGCGGCATCGAAAATGAATTTTTCTTCGGCACCGATGAAAACAGCGACCGGCGTTTCGTTCCGATCGATGATTCTGCTATGCCGGAATCTCCTTCGTGGTTCGCTCAAAAAATGCACAATCCAATATTGCGCCGCAGCTGCATCCCGTCATTCAATGCCTGTGCTTCCGCAAGAGCGATGGCACGATTTTATGCGGCATTGGCTGGAACGCTGCCGGGGGTTGAATTGATTTCGCCCCGGATGCTGGAATTGGCTTCTGCCAGAGAGTGGCGTGATCCGGACGATCGATCTGCCGCCAATGCGTGGCAGCATTTCGGTTTGGGATTTGTGCTGGTGGGACCTGCGTATAACCGGACGAGGATTTTCGGACACGGCGGTGCCGCCGGAGCCGAAGGCTTCTTTGACCGGGGCAGTGACCTTGCCATCGGCTTTACCAAAAACCGTCCCTTTGCTTCACATCCGCACCATCCGGTGAGGAATAAAATTTCTGAATTGCTCAATCTGCCCGTCCGGGTGTGGTAACACCGGAAACGGTGCAGTAATCAGACATCATCCAGCGCTTCGGAATCCAGATGCGCCGTGTCGTTCCATCTCACCAATTGCCAGCTTTCGCCACGGTCAGAAGTTTTGAATATGGCGATCGAGGTGTTATCTGCCCGGGGGCGCCGTTTCAATGAATTTATTCCAATCACATGCTTCAGCGCTTTGACCATGAATCCGCCGTGAGATACCGCCAATACCGTTTTTCCGGGATGTTTTTCTGCCACAAACTGCATGAATCTGGAGGCCCGCTGCTGAAATTCTGCGGAACTTTCTCCATCCTGAATGGTGCAGTCTTCCGCATCGGAACTTAATTTGCGGTACTCTTCCGGATAATCGATCTTGATCTGTTCAATATTTTTGCTTTGCCAATGTCCGAGATGCCATTCCCGCAGTTCCGGTGTCTGGATTATTTCTCTGCCATCGGCAATTTCCCGGGCGGTCACCATCGCCCGGGTGAGATCGCTGGAGTAGATCGCATCAAAATGATGCTTTTTCAATCTGGCTCCGACCAATTTCGCCTGAGCAAGACCGGTTTCATCCAGCAGCACATCGGTCTGTCCCTGGATTACTCCGGTCGCATTGGCGGCAGTCTGTCCATGCCGGACAAAATAGACGGTGGTTTCCGCAGAATTATTCATGATCTCTGGGCAAAGATTTGATCAGGGCTGGCTGTCGTACTCTCTGGCGGCATTGTCCAGTGCGGAACCGCGGGTGCGGACACCCGTTCCGGAAGCCTGGATGGTCCGGCGGCAGATGCCGAAGAAAATGAAGCTTTCGGTGCTGTGGACCTGCACATTGACCACGCGGGCGGCTTTGCGCATTTTAGCCTCTTTGGTCAGCAGATAGATCGCATTTTCAGCGGTAAGATTGTTGCGGAAAACGGTTCCTTCGCCATCGCCGCGGGTACTTCCGACAAAGATCGGCAGACCGAAAAAGTAGTAGCCGGGAATTTCAACGAAAGTGTGGCAAACCGCCTTTTCATTGGGGGTGCCCAGACCCATCCGGTTGAATTTCTGGGTCGATTCCACGGTGGTGCATCCGGTGAAAACCGCCGCCGCAACGATCGCAAACAGGTAGAGGGTGATTTTTTTCATAATAAAACCTTTCTTTAAAAATTTGTTGGTTGATTTTTACTTTAATCCGGCGGTAGCAATACGTATCGCTTCGGTAAAACCTTCTAAAGAACGCCCGACCCGTGTCGGCGCTGAACGGATGACCTTGAATTTTGCGTCGGTGAATACAAAACCCGGAACGCCCCGTCCCTTCCAGAAAGGATATTTGCGGCGGACTTCATTCCAGCCGCCCCGGGGAACGTGGATGTAAATCGCAACACATCGCTCAACGACCAATTCCTGAACCGCCGGCGTGTCCAGCACCTTTTTACGCAGATTTCTGCACGACGGACACCAGTCTGTACCGGAAAACAGCCACATGATCGGCAGTTTGCGGGATTCGGCAAACTCCCTGGCTTTTTCCGGATCGGTGAACCAGCCGATCGGCGGGTCTCCGATCGGGTCGGTATTGGCACGCTTCTGCCGGTTGGCTTCCCGCAACTGCATACGCGAAGTCAATGCCGGTTTGCTCTTCTCTTTGGCTTCGGCGGCAACGTTTGGCATGGCGGGCGCATTTTGCACGAGGGCAGGGGAAGGACGTTGTGCCAATGCTTCCCGGCTTTGGATTGCAGCTTTGGCAAAACCGCTGACCGTTGCCCGCGGTTCTCTGACTTTCAGATCATTGAAATCGCTGTCGGTGAAGTAGAGCGCAGGCAGGGCGATCCCGTATTCCAGCTTCAGAAACGGATAGGTCGCCTGAAGCTGCTGTTTGAAATCCGCACTCCAGTTTCCCCCCCGCGGCAGTTCCACATACAGCGGAACAAAATTACCGGCGATAAGTGCTGATATTTCCGGCGAATTGACCAGCTTTTCAGTGTACTCTGCCGAATTTTTACATCCGGTGCCGACAAAAAGAATCATGACCGGCAGATTGCGGCTTTTCGCAAGCGATTTTGCCCGCTGATGATCTCTCAACCAGTTCTCTGGAGTCGTTCCGCCGCACAGCGAAAAACAAAGCAGCGCAACGCCGAATATAGACGATATTTTATTCATCAATAAAACTCCATGCTGTATCTGAAAGATGTATCCGAGTTAAAATATCACACATAAACCGGAAATACAACTCTTTTTCCGGAAAATTATCCGGTAATTATTTGACAATATTTGTTTTTGGCGTTATATTCTATAACATATCTGTTGAGGATGCCAATTTAGCTCAGTCGGTAGAGCAATTCACTCGTAATGAATAGGTCATCGGTTCGATTCCGATAATTGGCTCCATTTTTTTTTGCCAAAATTCGTGAGAATTGCTGCGATACACTCCAAAACTGCCGACAAAACACATTTTGTCGGCAGTTTTATTTTGTATCGCCGCTCCGCATAATTGGCAAAGCCAATTACGCAATTCTCACTTTGTTGTCGGTTGCCGTCGCTCCGCTCCGGCTCTGCGCCGGACTTCGTCCGTCTTGTCGATTCCGATAATTGGCTCCATTTTTTTTGTCTTCACGGAGCAATCTTGCTTCGCAGGAGCGTGCCTTGCTGCGTTCGCCGCTCGTGTCGAGTACATAAGTACACTCCACTCGCTTCTCACTTGCAAAACCCACCCTGCTTTGCAATATTGCTCCTGATCCCGAGGTAATTTGAGAGGTTGCCGTCGCTTTGCTCCGGCTCTTCGCTTTATAAGCTCGTGCCTTCACTGCGTTCAGGCTCTTCGTCGGGCTTCGCCCTCCTCGTCGATTCCGATAATGCGACGAGCGTTTTTGATATAGCACACCTTGTCCGGCGTAGCCTTGGCGAAGACGGATCCACTCGCTTCTCACTTGCAAAACCCACCCTGCTTTGCAATATTGCTCCTGATCGGTGCTTTTGGGAGAGATGCTCAGTGACGGGCTTGCGCCCTCCTCGTCGATTCCGATAATTGGCTCCATTTTTTTTGTCTTCACGGAGCAATCTTGCTTCGCTCGCCGCATCAGACCTGATCGGTTTCTGTTTACAGAATCATTCGTCTTCGTGTTTTGCGGAACGGGTCATCAGTGAAGTGATCGCCGCTTCTGCGGAACGATCTTCGTACAGCACTTTGTAGATCTCGTCGATGATCGGGATCTCCACTCCGGCACAGTTCGCCAGTTGACGAATCCCTTTGGCGGTGGTAACTCCTTCGGCAACGACCATTCCCATATCGCTGAGGATATCCGGCAATTTGCGTCCTTTTCCGAGTTCTTCGCCGACATGACGGTTTCGACTGTGACCGCTGCAGCAGGTGACGATGAGGTCTCCGATACCGCTCAAGCCGCTGAATGTTGAACGCTTGCCTCCGAGAGCTTCTCCCAAACGCCCCATTTCTGCAATTCCTCTTGCCATAAGTGCCGCTTTGGGGTTATCTCCGAGTTTCATACCGTCAATAATTCCTGCTGCGATGGCAAACACATTTTTAACGGCTCCTCCTAATTCCAACCCCGTAACATCTGTTGATGTATAGATACGGAAGGTTTCATTCATCAGAGCATGCTGTACAAATTTTGCATGTTCAATATTTTCTCCGGCGGCAGTTACTGCGGTCGGCACCTGACGGGCAACCTCTTCTGCGTGACTCGGCCCGGAAAGATCAACATAATTTACAGGACCCAGTTCTTCGGTAATGATCTGGCTTATTCTCAGCCATGAATCAAGTTCGATCCCCTTGGCCACATTAACGATGATGGCATCTTGAGGAATACTGCCTCTCATCTTTTTCAGGACATTGCGCAAATATTGAGTCGGAGTGGCACAGATGATGATACTGCTCTCCTGAAGGGCTTTTTCAATACAAGGTTCAAACAACAGCTCGTCCGGCAAACAGACTCCGGGGAGGAATCTGCTGTTTTCTCTGGATTCTTTCATTTGCTGCAAATATTCCGGAAACGCTCCCCAGACGACGGTTTGATGATTATTGTTTGCTGCATTGATTGCAAGCGCAGTTCCCCATGCCCCATCTCCGATAACGCATATTTTCATATATTGAATCTCCCGATTGAATGTACTGCAAAATATATCATCAGAAATCTTTTTTGTCAAGAAATAAATGGCGGCACCACAAGAAGCGGAGTCAGACTTGATTGGTTTTAAATTCTTTGCAAAATCGGTTTTACGGCTGTTTTTATTCTGCATCACATCTTCCCCGTTGTTGGAATATCGTTCCGGCAGATTATATTGTTTCTATTGAAGAGGAGAGATGGATCCGGATCTGTGCCGGATGGTTTGGCCGCTGTAAATCGGGATACGCCACGCAGGTGTTGTCCGCTGCGGCTGACGGTATGGAGATCCATCGCAGAGGAGGAGTGAATTATGAAAATGACACTTGCTGATTGGCCGGTTCTGATTGTTTCAGGAGAACTCTCTGCCGGCAACAACGAAGGACACCGGCTGCGGGAGATCATCACCGAACTCCGCGACACATCGGAATGCCGCGTGATCAGTACCGCCACTTATGAAGATGCCCTGGAAATTTTTACCAGCCGGGCGGATATCGGCTGTATCGTCATCGACTGGGATCTGGAATTCGAACACACCGGCGAGGCTATGGCTCCGGAAATATTACTCGCCCGGATCCGGAGCCGTTCAACCAAAATACCGGTCATTCTGCTGACCGACCATCTGGAAACTGAAAATCTGCCGAAGTGTGTCCTGGACAAGATCGACGATTGTCTGTGGAAGACCGCCGATACTGTCGAATTCATCGCCGGCAGGATCGCCAACTGGGTTAAAACTTATTCCAACCTTGTTCTGCCGGAATTTTTTGCCAAACTGGTCGATTATTCCGAACGATACAAATATGCCTGGCACACTCCCGGACATCTGGGAGGGCAGGGCTTCCTGCGGGCTCCGGCGGGGGTGGCGATGTTCAAATTCTTCGGCGAAAACACCTTCCGCAGCGACCTTTCCATCTCCGTTCCGGAATTGGGTTCACTGCTCGACCACGAAGGTGCCGCCGGAGATGCTGAACGCAATTCCGCCCGGGTATTCGGTGCCGATCTAACCTACTATGTCCTCAACGGCACCAGCACCGTGAATCAGATCATCTGGCGCAGTCAGGTGTCTCCGGGAGATCTGGCTCTGGTCGACCGCAACTGCCACAAATCGCTCAACTACGCCATGACGATCACCGGAGCCACTCCGATCTATATGATCCCCCGGCGCAATGCCCGCGGCATCATCGGTCCGGTGCGGCTGTCGGAATTTTCCGAAAGTTCCATTTGCAAACGGATCGCCGCTCATCCGCTCATCAAGGACAAAAATCACAAAAAGCATATCAAAATGAGTGCGCTCACCAACTCCACTTACGATGGTGTATGCTACAATGTCCGGGCGATTTTTGAACAAAGTGCCAATGTCACTTCGCAAAGCGGTCTGGATGAATCGTGGTTCGCTGAAGAGGGCATGATCGGAAACTTCCACTTTGACGAAGCGTGGTATGCCTATGCCCATTTCCATCCGGTTTACGCCGGACACTACGGTATGTCTTCTGCGGAATCCAGCCATCCGGTATTTTGTTCCCAGTCCACCCACAAGCTGCTGACCGCCTTTTCGCAGGCCTCGATGCTGCACATCCGCAACGGTTCCCACAAAAAGATCGATCCGCTGCTTTTCAACGAATCCTATATGATGCACGGTTCGACCTCTCCGCAGTACAGCATGATCGCTTCGCTCGATGTCGCAACGAAAATGATGGATGACAACGGCGTCACCATCATCGGCGACATCATCCGTGAAGCGGTTCAACTGCGGCGCAAAGTTGCCGATCTGGAGCGGGAATTTCACCGGGAGGGCGAATGGTTCTTCTCCATGTGGCAGCCTCATACGGTGCGTTACAACGGAACGATGCTGAACTTTGCCGATTGTCCGACCGATTATCTGGCGGAAAATCAGGCGCCGTGGATTCTGAATTCCAAAGACAACTGGCACGGCTTCGAAGATATCGAAGATGATTACGTTATGCTCGACCCGATCAAATTGACCATCCTCACTCCGGGCATCGAAGCCGACGGTTCTTTGAGCGGTCACGGCGGCATCCCGGCGGCGATCGTGAGCAACTTTCTCATCAAGCACAATATCGTCTGCGAAAAGACCGACTACTACTCCTTTCTGCTCTTGAATTCTCTCGGCACCACCCGGGCGAAACAGGGATCGCTTCTGGCGGCGCTCTTTGATTTCAAAAAGTTGTACGACAGCGGTGCTTTGCTTGAGGATGTCTTCCCCGAACTTGTCCGGAAGTTCCCGGAACGCTACAAGGGCGAAACTCTGAAGTACCACTGCGATGCGATGCACTCCTATTTGCGTGAACACCGTCTCCTTGAACTTATGCACCGGGCATTTGAAGTCATCCCGACTCCGGCGATGCTCCCGGTCGACGCCGCCAATATGGTCGTTCGGGGCAATGTTGAACTGGTCGATGTCACCGAGCTGCACAACCGTATCGCGGCGGTGATGCTGGTTCCCTATCCGCCGGGCATTCCGGTTATGATGGGCGGAGAGGTCATTTCCGGAGAGGCCCGCGCCATCGCCGAATATCTGATCGCCCGCGAAGCATTTGAAAATCTTTTCCCCGGCTACGAGGGAGATATTCACGGCATCACCCGGGAAGTTCGTGACGGCAGAACAGTTTTCCGCACGCTCTGCATTAAAAAGTGATCTTTTGTAAGGAGATTGGTTTATGAAAAAGAGTTTTTTGAGTGTTGGTACCATGAGTTTGCTCACGGTGGCGGCGGTGCTCTCTCTGCGCAATCTGCCATCGGAAGCCGAATACGGTTACAGCGTGATATTTTATATCACCATGGCTGCCGTATGTTTCTTTGTGCCGTCGGCGCTGGTTTCGGCGGAACTTGCTTCCAGCTGGCCGGAAAACGGCGGCGTCTACCTCTGGGTCAAAGAGGCATTCGGCCCCAAGTGGGGATTCGTTGCGGTCTTTATGCAATGGGTGGAAAATCTTCCGTGGTTTCCTGCCGTTTTGACCTTTGTCGCTTCATCGATCGCCTATGTTTTCAACCCCGAATGGGCGAATAACCGCTGGTTCGTTCTGATAACGATCTGGATCATGCTGTGGCTGGCGACCTTCCTGAACTTCCGGGGCGTCCGGCTGTCGGCGTTCCTGAGCAGTTCCGGGGCGCTCGCCGGGACCATCGTCCCCGGCATCGCGATCATCCTGATGGCCGCGGGGTATCTCGTCGCCGGTAAACCGCCGATGATCCACCTCTCGTG
>JAEIGA010016634.1_pt1 | contig 11185 bp, 9 predicted proteins | sample 9270691 | NCBI WGS metagenome assembly JAEIGA01 (sample SAMN17057246, study PRJNA624740) | gut metagenome | biome: biome; isolation source: fecal sample | host: Bos grunniens | place: China: Xizang | collected 2019
ATAATCGGTATTCTCGGTCAGAGGAGTGTTATTTACCGTAACGGAAATACTCGGCTGTCCATTGACTTCTACCGCTTCAATTTTGCCTATTTTCCCGAACTCGCCCAGATCGATGGTTTCTCCGTTCGGTTCAATACTTTCAACCTTAAATCCATAATCCTCGGTTCCACGGTCTGAAGTCAGGCGGATCTGAACTTTGGAAGTCGGAACGTAAACGCTTTTTCCTGCCAGTTCTTTTCCGCTGTATTTGCCCAGTTCGTTACCTTCGCTGTCGTAGACATAAATGAAATCGTAGCTTTTCTCAGTGGAAGTATCTTCACTGAATTTTACGACGAGGCCGTTGTCCGCGCCTTCACCGTAATCATAGGACCAGGTTCGGTCTGTACTGGATTCGTATTCGTGGTCACTTTCAGGCAGAGTCGCACCTTCTGTCCATTTCGCGTAGAGTGTAATGTCCTCGTCGACATAGCCGTCATTAGCCGCAAAATCGAATTCAGTACCGTCTTTACAGTCAGGATCAGTATACCAGCCGGCAAACGTATATCCGACACGGCACGGATCCACCGGACGTGTGATTTTATTCAAAGCTGTGGAAGGTTCTGTTTTATATTGTTCTCCCGCACCGCGGAAAATCACGAGGGAATTCGCCCAGTAACTGGATTTCATCGTCGAATTCTCTGTAGAAGTCATCGGATGGGATTTGACGAGCTGGGACTCTGTCTTTGTTCCACCCTGGTTATCAACATAAGTGACGGTATGTTCGTCCTGGACCAGAGCGATCCCATAGAAGAAACGGAACTGGTTTTCATAAGATACCAGGGAATTGTAATTCTGGTTTTCCGATGTCGGTAAAACGGCGTCCGCCAGGTCGTCTCCGGAGATCATGGTTTCCACATAATTGACATTGATTCTCGGTTCGATGACATCTTTGTTCGTTGCATGAGCAGCCAGGTAACGGCGTAATTCTGCCACAGATCCGGATTCATTATCAGACGCTGCGAGACCCGAATAATAATCAGCAAATCCGTCTTCATAGATGCTGCTCATAAAATAGCGCTTCGTACCGAACAGCGAGGCATAGGTAAAGTAGTTTCCGTAGTGATCGGAGGTATCCAGCAGGAAATAATCCGAATCAGAAACGGATACGTCTGCTTCGGCGAGAAGATCCTTCAGGGAAACCCCTTCTCCGCTGAAAGTACGGAAGCCTGTCATGCCGCACTGCGAGGAGCCATTGGCGAATGTTGCTTTTTCAGAAATCTCTGAAGAAGACCAGGATTTTGCGACAGTACGGTCATCCGTTGTACTGGCATCTCCGTCGCTGTCGATGATGATGGAAAATTCAGGAGCAGTACCAGTATAGTAAGTTGTCGTTCCTGTCGTATCTTTGTAACCGCGCGCTTTTACGGTAACCAGATAGTTCTGGGACTGAGGATAGGTATTGGCTCCCCATCTGCTGGAGATTTCGATTGGGTTGTGACCCTCCATAACATAAACAACCGGGTTTTCAGCAGTACGCTCGAAAGAAATCCGATTGCCATTGACTTTCAGCTGGTCAGCTGTCAGTGTGATTTCCTTAGGGGCATTCGGATAGGTTGCGGAACCGGTGTCGGTCTTTGTTGTACCGTCCGATTCAACCGGAGTCAGTGTCATGGATTCAACAGAAGAAGTCCATGCGGTCGTTGCGTTATTGAATAAAACGTAGGAAGAACCGATATCGGAACTCTGTCTTAACGAAATGTTTGCCTGTGAAACAGAAGCCCCTTCCGCCAGGTTGTCTTCATCAACGACCTGATAGTCTGCTTCGAGTGTTCCTGTGTAACTGCCTTTTCCGGTGATCGTAGCAGTTTTTATTCCGATGGTGTTTGAAACAGCACTGACATCATAGTCAGTATCCGCAGAAAGTGCCTGTCCGTTTACCCGGACAACCGGAACGACCTCCTCATTAACGAAAACCGGAGCGATTACATCTACAGTTCCGACTTTAGAGAGATCGATATAGTCTTCGACCATTTGCACACCGGAAACTTTAAAACCCCATTCAGTGCTGGAGCGGTCCGATGTCAAACGCACTTTAAATGCAGGAGTCGGAACATATACCGTTTTTCCTGCTAACTCAGTGCCCGTATATTTTCCGATCTGGTTGTCGTTTCCATCCAGAATGTAGATGAAATCGTAATTGGATTCTGTTTTTGTCTGCTCATCGAAAGTTACATACAGACCGTTGTGAGCGCAGTCCATCTGGTAGGTCCAGGTGTTGTCGTAATTATCTGCATAATTGTGGTCGCTTTCAGGCAGGTTTTCTGTTTCTGAAGTAGTTTCATCTGCAAACGCCATCAGCGGAAACATTGTCAGAGCCATGCAGGCCGACAGGATGACTGCTAATAGTTTCTTCATTCTTATCATGTTTTACCATTCTCCTTGTACAAAATAAAATTGTTTTAGTTTATGGCAGATTGTTGATGAATGAAAATAATACGCAGAAATTGCTGCAGATTATGTTTCATTCCGTTATGAGATCAGGATCTCTGCATTTCATATTTGCTCCTTTCCTCAAAACAGGTTTTCTCCAGATCAGTCTGTTATTATTCAAAATATTTTGATTTCATGGAATAACCATGAAAAAATACGGGATGATGATTAAAAGAACTTTCATCATCGTTTCCGAAGAGAAAATAATAGACAGGCACTGATTTTAAACAATAATTTGTATTCTATTAATAACGTTAATTATCATTAATTATAAACTTAGTAGCAACTACAAGGTCAAGAGGATGAAACTATTATTCGGTAATATACAATATATTAGATTAATACTTAATTCTATAGATCATAATTGCAGTTCATGGATTAAATAGAATGGAAAAGGAAACAATACAAAAAGAAAGAAAAAACCGTATATCTTCCATTTCAGGAGAAGATATACGGTTTAAAAGGAATCATATCTGGAAGGGATAAAATCATTGCGCAGGGAAAGAAAATGGAAAGACTATTTTTTCCTGATCTTTTCATAAAGACGAATATATTCAAGAAACAGGTCTTTTTCTGTGGTGTCTTCAGAACACAGAATCTCGATGGCCGATTTCGGGAAGGGAGCGTCGGAAAGGCCGAAAGAATTACCATTGACCAGGTAATCTAAAGATACATCTAGAATATTGCAAATGCTAATCAGTTTTTCAAGAGACAGGGAGGATTTTCCCCGTTCAACGGCACTGATATGTTTGACGGATACGTCCAACAGTTCCGCCAGTTTTTCCTGAGTCAGTTTTTTATTCTTTCTTGCGCGGGATATCCGGATTCCAATCTCGTTATTAAGATTTTTCATTATTTCTCTCCTTTTTTACAGTATAAAAGGAAAATAAAAATCCATTAACAACCTAACAGGTGTATATAAAAGCACTTTTTAAGTACATAATACACTGAAATCCAGTCTGTATAGTATAAAATCCCTGCGAATAACCAATTTTTATTTCTTGACGTAACAAGTTATAGATTCTTTTTAGAAAAGGAGAATATAGATAAAGGGAAAGGATGTGCAGATTCTTTCTGAAAAAAACAATCGTTATGTTAGAATAGACAGGAACAATTTACTGAGCCGGATGGCGGAACAGTTGATTTCGGCAGTACGGTACGCAGAAGAAGACAGGAGGTGCGGATGGAACTGAAAGAATTGCTCCGTTCAGTGCGTGACGGGTCCCTCAGCATTGAAGAAGCCGAACACTCTTTGCGGCGTGAACCCTTTGAAAAACTAGGATATGCCAGGATTGACACTCATCGGGTCATCCGTTCCGGAGCCGCGGAGGTTGTCTTCTGTTCCGGAAAGAATAAAGAACAGCTTCTGGGAATCTTCCGGAATATATATGAAAGAGAAGGAGAGGTTCTTGGAACTAGAGCGACGGAAGAACAGTTCCTGCTGGTCTCGGAGGCGATCCCCGAAGCGGAGTATGATCCGATTTCCGGGATATTAAAAATTGAACCTGGGGAAAAAATACACCGGGGACTGATTACTGTTTGCACTGCCGGAACGGCGGACATCCCTGTTGCTGAAGAAGCTGCGCAGACAGCGGAATTCCTTGGAAACAAAGTCAAGAGAGTTTATGATATCGGTGTCAGCGGAATCCATCGGTTGCTGGCCAGCCTGGATGAAATCCAGCAGGCGAATTGTGTGATAGCGGTTGCCGGTATGGAAGGAGCTCTTGCCAGTGTGCTGGGGGGTCTGGTGGATAAGCCGGTGATAGCCGTCCCCACCTCAGTAGGGTACGGAGCGTCTATGAATGGTCTGGCTGCACTGCTGACCATGATCAATTCCTGTGCTAACGGGGTGGCCGTAGTGAATATCGATAACGGATACGGTGCGGGATATATCGCATCGCAGATTAATCAGGGAATGGTCCGTGAGTAATATTATTCCTGATTGCAAAAAATGGGAGTCAAATATGAAGAACAAACTGTATCTGGACTGTACAACGGGAATCAGCGGAGATATGCTGGTAGCTGCTCTGCTGGATGTGGGAGCGGGGGTTGAGCCTCTGCAGAAAGCTGTTGACAGTATCGAAGCAGACGGGTTTCAGATCCGAATCAGTCGCGTCGTCAAGTCTGGAGTGGATGCCTGTGATTTTGACGTCGTTCTCGATGAAGCACATGAGAATCACGATCACGACATGGCGTATCTGTTTGGAACGGATCCTGTCAGATCTGCCGGTGAAGGCAGTTCTTCCCATGAGCATAGTCATGATCACCATCAGGGACACAATCATGGGCAACATCATTCTCACGAACACGAACATACGCATGAACACCGGCATTTGGCGGATATTTATCAAATTATCGACGGGTGTGAAATGACGAAAGGAGCACGGGAGATTGCGAAAAAAACATTCCTGATTCTGGCGGAGGCGGAAGCAGAAGCACATCATGCCACACCGGAAACAGTGGGATTTCATGAGGCCGGAGCGATCGATTCCATTGTAGATATCATCGCTGCCTCCGTTTGTCTGGACGATCTGGCTCCTGAAAAAGTTTTTATTCCGGTTCTTTACGAGGGCAGGGGTACTGTCCGCTGCCAGCACGGCGTGCTCCCGGTTCCTGTGCCTGCCGTAGTGAACATCCTTCGGGAGCACAGGATCCCTCTTCGCATCGCGGACTACAGAGGGGAATACGTGACGCCGACGGGAGCGGCGTTCGCGGCTGCGGTGGCAACAGATTTTTCTTTGCCGGAACAGTTCCGGATCCTGAAAACCGGGGTAGGCGCAGGGAAAAGAGCCTATGCCGTACCGGGACTTCTGCGTGCGATGCTTATTGAAGAGCAGACTGAGGAAGATGTTGAGACCAGGATTATCCGAATGGAAAGCAATATTGATGATTCTACGGGAGAAGAACTGGGCTATGTAATGGAAAGACTCTTTGAGGCCGGTGCGAGAGATGTTCACTATTTTCCGGTATTTATGAAAAAGAACCGTCCGGCGTATCAGTTGAATGTTCTTTGTATGCCGTCCGACGTGGCACGCATGGAAGAGATCATTTTCCGGGAAACGTCTTCCATCGGAATAAGGAAGATTGCGATGGACCGTTCGGTTCTGTCGAGAGAGATCCTCTCTTTTGAAAGCAGCCTGGGAACCGCGCAAGTCAAAGTTGTGGAAGTGGATGGCTATAAGCGGTACTATCCGGAATATCGTTCCGCGGTGGTCATTGCGTCAGCAAATGATCTGCCACTCAGGGAAGTTATGCGTGCTATCGAACAGGAAGCGGTCCGCTTTTTTGATTAATTCCGGTTTTTCATCCTGATTAGCGTCTAAGGGAACGCAGATGAAATCTGTGTTCCCTTAGGCACCTTACCCGGGAAATGAATCATTAAGAAAAGCCTGAAAAACGACAAAACCCCGCGTCCGACGCGGGGTAAATAATGAATCTTTTTATTCTGCTCACCAGATTCAATACAGTTGACTATTTGTTTGACTGTTCTTTCAGAAGGTCCCGGATCTCTGTAAGGGTCTTGAGTTCCTCGGATGGAGCCGGATCTTCTGCTGGTTCTTCTTCCTTCTTTTTCTGTACTTTGTTGATTGCTTTGATAACACAGAAGATAACAAGTGCGATCAGCAGGAAATTGATGACTGCCTGGATAAAGGAACCATAGGCGATGACAGCAGGATCATTCCCTGCAATTGCAGGCAGAGTCGCTTTGAACGATTCAAAGCTCACGCCGCCGATCAGGTAGCCGATAATCGGCATAACGATATCGTCAACCAGTGAATTGACGATAGCGGTAAATGCAGTACCGATGATGACACCGACGGCCAGGTCGATAACACTACCGCGAGAGATGAATTCTTTAAATTCAGCGATAAAACCCTTTTTTTCTTCCATAACATGATCCTTTCTTTAACCAATGAAATAACATAGAAAACAAATGATGGTATGATTCGTTTCTGCCATTTAGTATACACTATTTTCCCGGGAATTGAAGAAGGAATGTGAGCATGAGGAAAAAATCAGGAAAAAACTGTTTTTTCCTTGATGAAACGTCATTCTGTCTTCTGATTTATGTTATCATAATAACAGATAGCATAGAATCGGGATCGCGCAGCGAGACCATTTTCGCATATACAACTTTTCAGGAAACTCTGATTAATGGGAATCATCCTACAGACGAATGAATCAGCGTTTCCTTTGGCGAAGATCGGTACTGAAAAACGGAAGGTGGCCAGGATGAAATGTCCTTATTGCGGAAATCCGGATACACGGGTGATTGATTCGAGACCGGTTGATGATGCAGCTTCTATCAGGCGGCGCAGAATTTGTGATAAATGCAAAAAAAGATTTACTACTTACGAAAAAATCGAAGAAAGCACCCTGATGGTGGTGAAGAAGGACGGCAGCCGGGAATTGTTTGACCGGAATAAAGTCAGGAACGGCATTGTTACGGCGTGTAAGAAAAGGCCGGTGACGACAGAACAGATAGACAATCTGGTGGATAATATTGAGCGGAAGCTGAACAGTATGATGCAGAAGGAGATTATCAGTACGATGATCGGAGAGGTTATTCTCGAAAATCTTCGGGAACTGGATGAAGTGGCTTATGTACGTTTTGCATCCGTTTATAAACATTTTGACGACGTCAGGTCTTTTATTAATGAAATTGAAAAACTCAGCGAAAGTGCTTCGTCTGATAAAGTAATGTTATAAAACAGTCTGAACTGTTTTAGCGTATTCGGGGAGAGATTATGAAACCATTCAGTATAGCGATCGACGGGCCTTCAGGATCCGGGAAAAGTACAGCAGCAAAGAATCTTGCCGGCCTTCTGGGCATCGAATATATTGATACGGGAGCGATGTACCGTGCTGTGGGTCTTAAGGCCATAGAAAAGAAGATCGATCCCGATAATGATAGTATCACGGCACTCATGTCCGATACGGAAATTGATTTTATCGATGGAAAAATCTTCCTCGATGGGCAGGACGTGAGCGGAAAAATCCGAACCCTGGAAGTATCTTCAATGGCATCCGTTGTATCAGGTTTTCAGGGTTGCAGAAAAAAACTGGTCGAGCTTCAGAGGGAGATTGCTTCGAAAAAAAGTGTCGTGATGGACGGAAGAGACATTGGCTCCCACGTGCTTCCGGACGCGGATTTTAAGTTTTTTATCACGGCTCCGCTGGAAGTTCGCGCGCAGAGACGGTGGAAGGAAATCGGCGAAAGGGATGGCGTGTCCCTGGAAGAAGTCCGGAAAGACCTGGCGGCCCGTGATGAGATGGATATGACTCGTGAACTGGATCCGCTGATCAAAGCTGATGACGCGGTAGAAATCTCGACAGAATATGACGGAATTGAAGAAACAGCGGAAAAACTCAGAACGATTGTTCTGGAGAAGAAAAAGGACTGATTTCCTTTTTCGGATTTCAATAGAAAGGCCCCTGCCTGGGAAAATTCTCCTGAGCAGGGGTCTTTTTGTCAGTTTTCGGAATGGCATGCTGTCTTCCGTTAAGTGAATTTGATAACCTAAGGAAACGTTGATGGTCAGTCAATGCGGTGAATAAACCATCCGCTGCCGATTTTCGGCTCGAACCAGGTGGATTTCGGAGGCATGATCATGCCGTTGTCCGCCACTTTCATCATATCCCTGACCGTAATCGGATGAAGTAGAATAGCAGCTGCCGCTTTTCCTGAGTCAACAGCAAGAACCATCTGTTCCGTGCTGTTGATTCCACCGCTGAAAGAGAGAAGCGGATCCGTTCGAGGATCCCTTATACCTAATAACGGAGCAAGAATATAATCCTGGAGCAGGGACACATCCAGAGACTTCACCGGATCATCCTCATCAATGAGATCCGGGTGAAAGGCGGCAGTATGCCAGCTTCCATTAATATAAATCTTAAAGCAGTGAGTGGATTGAAGAGGAGCGCCGCCGTCTTCCGAATGGTGGAGGTCCGCAACTTTCCGGATACCATCCAGCAGTTCCTCAGGAGAAAGACCTTTCAGTTCTTTAATCAGACGGTTGTAGGGAAGAATCAGCAGATCGCTTTCCGGAAACGCTACTGCCATAAAGCGGTTGAATTCTTCTTCTCCCGTGTACTGGGGGAAGGATTCCCTTTTGAGGTGTCCCACTTTTACTGCTGAAGCCGTACGGTGATGTCCGTCCGCGATATACAGCGCGTTGACATCAAGAAACATCTGTTCCAGAAGGAGATTGGCAGATTCATCTCTAACGCACCACAGCCGGTGAGTGACTCCGCTGGAGTCCTCGGCTGTGTAATCCGGAGAACCCGCATCCATAATCCGGGTGGTCATCTGCCGGATATGCTCTTCATCCCGGTATGTAAGAAAAACCGGTTCTGTATTCGCTCCACAGGCGGAAAAGTGAAGGATCCGATCCGTTTCTTTCGAAGGAAACGTTTTTTCGTGCTGCTTGATGATTCCATTGTCGTATTCATCAATAGAAGCGCATCCGACAATTCCGGTCTGAGTATGTTCTCCGAATGTTTCGCTGTAAATATAGTAATGAGGGGTGACGTCCTGAAAGTAAATCCCTTCCGCCAGCATATCGTGAAAGATGGATCCTGATAATTCATAAGATTCGCTGCTGTATTCCATCTCTTCCGGAAGAGCAGCGTCGGTACGCGTGACGCGCATGAAACTGACCGGGTCCGCAGACCATTCAGCTGCTTCTGTTCTGGAGACGACATCATATGGGGGACACAGGGTTCTTGCACAATATTCGGATCGCGGCCTGACTGCGGGGAAAGGTTTAAAAACTGCCATGAAAAGGAATCCTCCTGCACTGAAAAGGGAGGACAGACGATAATGTTTCGAGGAATACGGATTGAATGGAAAACGCTGCAGTAAAGCCGGCAGCAGATATCATCATCGTTTCCTTAATTCAGTCTGTCAAACAATTCCGAATATTATAGCACAGATTGCGCAGAAGAATATATCAATAAATGTTATAGATCTGGAAAAACATGAAGCTGAGGGTTAGCATTCGTCGTCCGGCCAGTACGCTTCAGTAAACGACGAATAAAGAATTAGTATTGTCCGGAATAAAGTCCCGCTTCATTCTGCTTACGATCAGTGTTTATTATATCATAGGTGTTTGATTAATTAAAAAAACAGATCACCAAGTCTAAGAATAATCAACTAATGAAAAACATTCCGTATTACCAGGACAAAAACAGAAAAGACGGAAAAGTAATGCACTTCAAACAATACTCTTCCATCTATTCTGTGTCATGCTGACAAATACATGTGCTGCAATAATGATTTGAGAAGGAAATAATCATGAAAAACAACTACAGGTATGATTAAATACAAAACGTTGGCAGACGTCAGTAATTAATCAATTTAAACCCGATACAATAATAACACATCACATAGATTTGTAAAATTAAAAAATCTAATATCAATTAATATTGGCATAATAATCTACAATGACGGATATCTTCAAGTTTTTTAATAAAGAAAAAACAGATGATTTCGGTGGAAAAGGATCACCTGAACAATTATCATGAAAAAGAGCTGCCGCATCCTGCCATCAGGACAGTTCCGGAAGATGGTCGAGGTGAAACTGTCCCGTGGCCTGATGCGGCAGCCTGGGGTTTGAATTGTTTTTTTACTATCAGGATCCTGTGTTGGAAAAATTGTGTTCGGTTCTGTTAAACAACAATAACAGACATGGCCTTGAATACAACAAAGACGGATTCGCCTAATTGGAAACCGAGCTTATTGACAGAACGTTTAGTAACGGTAACCATCAATGGAATTCCGATGTTGACAATGATTTTGTAACCATTTGTCGTTTCTTCCATGCCGGTGATAATCCCTTCTAAAATATTACGGGCACTGCATTCCAGTGAATTGCGGCTGAGAATAATATCCTCTGGTTTGATGGCGACTCTTACTGAACCTTCCAGGTCTGTAGATACGACGATTTCGACATTGCCGGTCATACCTTTAATCGTCGCGATCTTTTCTCCGTCTTCCGCGGTGTTGATTTCTGCTTCAAAAGTGTTCTCAGACTGTCTGGATTCCATCAGATAAGCATCATACTGTTTGTCACTGATGCGAAGACTTCTTCCAATTCTATGAGCAGGAATCTCTCCTCTCTTAATCATTTCATATATTGTATACTTCGAAAGCTTTAATCTCTGAGCTATTTCTTCCGGAGTGTACAAGATATCTTCTCTCATGTTCTTCTTTCCTCCTCTTAAATCCTTTGGACTAATGACTGCCTTAATTTCTTTACCTTATTGTAAAAAAACCGCAGTATTTCTATTAACAGCATAATAACATAAGATGATTGGATAAATCAAGAACTTGTTTAGTTATTACAAAGTATTATTTGTGATTTGTTATCAGTGAGACAATAGTGTTAAAAAAGAATGCAATAAAATTGATATTGACTACTTTAATACTTAGAAAATTCACAGAACGTTCACAAAATTATCTAAAAAAAAGATTGAATTCTCACTTTTCAAGTATAAAATATTGTAATGTAGTGCCGGTTGAAAACAGGATGAACACAAATGAGTTTCCCTGAGTGGAACCTTCATTGGTTCCAGTTTACTGATACAACCATGCGGAATGCAGGCGTTTGAATTCTCTGCCTGTAACCATAAGTCCGACGGGTACTATTGAGCAGACACTAAATAAAAAACATATATGTTTTTGAAGGGCAGGTGTATTGAATGATTGAGGTTA
>JAEIGA010016635.1_pt1 | contig 11185 bp, 13 predicted proteins | sample 9270691 | NCBI WGS metagenome assembly JAEIGA01 (sample SAMN17057246, study PRJNA624740) | gut metagenome | biome: biome; isolation source: fecal sample | host: Bos grunniens | place: China: Xizang | collected 2019
AATTTAAATTTGTATGCAAATATTTTGAAGAAAGCTATAAGGTACTTGGAATAAAACCATACAGACAAGTAACGATAGACGATATAATAGAAGGAAATGATAAGAATGAATTATAATTATAGACCAGCAAAAATATACATGAATAAACTAGAAGCAAAAATAAAAGAACTAGAAGCAAGAATAACCAAAGCAATAGAATTGTTAGAACGATATAATGATAGAGAAAATAATTATTATGTTCCTGTAACGGAAACGATAGATATTCTAAAAGGAAGTGATAGTAATGAGTGAAGGTTTGTATAAATGGAAACAACCAAGAAAAAATGGATTTTCATTATATAGAGAAGAACCTAGTGAAAAAAACATTTATAAAGTAAGAATAGACAAAGCAATAGAATATATAGAAACAAATAAACAACACATTGAGGAATATGTTTATCATTGGGGTAGTGTTGAAGATTATTTAGATGAAATTTTAGATATTTTAAAAGGAGAAAAAAATGAACATACAGGAATGGTGTGATCAGAAGGGAATAACAGTATGTGAATTCGCAAGACAGCTAGGAATGAACGAAAGTACATTGACCAGAATTAACCAAGGCGTAAGAGGAACATCACAAAAGAACTATGAAAAGATAAAAGCAGCAGCTCCAAAAATAGAATTTAGAAGAAAAGGGAAGCAACGTAACAGCTGGTGGTTAAAAGATCCAAGCTCCAGCAGATACAACTACATGGAACCAGGACAAAAGTATGGATCACTAACAATACTAGAGGACACAGGAATGAGAGCCTGCAAAGCAAGAGAAAACATAATATGGCTATGTAAATGCGAATGTGGAAATCTAGTAGAAAGAAGCACGGACGTAATAATGAATTCGCTAAAAGGAAATTATACAATAAGCTGTGGGTGCAAAAGAAAGAGTGACGTAGGAAAAAGAGAACTAGAAAACCCAGAAAGAAAAAGAAAAGCTAGGCAACAAATAGGATGGGTAGAAGGAACCATGCTTGCAGGCATAAATAGAAAGAACATGAATAAAAATAACAAGAGTGGAATTCGAGGAGTATTTTGGAGCAACTCAAAAAAACAATGGGTAGCAACGATAGAGTTTCAAAGAAAAGTTATAAGAAGGTTCTTCAAAACAAAAGCAGAAGCAAAAGCATATAGGAAATACCTGGAGCAGGAATACTTTGATCCAATGCTAAAGAAATACGGAAGGGAGAAAAACGTGGAGAAATGTATAATGCCAGACAACCCACCAAAGTGGAGAAACGAAAGATTCGGACGAGCTCATCGTCACGAAGTTTTCTTTGGCAGAAATAGAAAGAGAAGCATAGAGGACGGACTCGTAGTATTTCTAACACCAGCCATGCATAACATGTCAGATCAGGGAGTACACTTCAATAGATCCTTCGACCTAGAGTTAAAGAAAGCAGGACAAAAAGCATGGATGGAATATTACAATAAAACAACCGAGGATTTCATTGACAGATACGGAAGAAATTATTTATAAAAAAGTGACAAAAGCACTTACAATTTTGATATTAAAATAATATAATGAAAGTAAGAGAGGATAGGAAAGAAACATGTCTGTAATTAGGGTAAATAAAACAGGGGACTATACGGTGATGAGCAACTACCATTTCAGAGATCATGAAATGTCATTAAGAGCAAAAGGGTTATTAAGCGAGATGCTATCTCTACCAGAAACATGGGATTATTCGATAGCAGGACTAGCTGCAATAAACAATGAATCAGAAAGAACGATTAGAAGGATCCTAGACGAACTAAAAAACCTAGGATACCTAAAAATAACAAAGCTGATGCCAAACGAAACGAAAACAGGAAGAATAGAATACATATACGACATATACGAAGAACCACAAAAAACAAGTGGCCAAACAAGTGGCCAAAAACAAGAGGACAATACTGGACGCTTGTCTCCTATATATATAAGTAATAATAAAATACTTAAAAATAAAATAAATAATAATAATATAGTCGAGGAAGCTGTAAGATACCTAAACGAAAAGACAGACCAACACTACAAATCCAGCACACCAAAGACAAGAACATTACTAAACGCAAGGATCAACGAAGGATTTAATCTAGCCGACATAAAGAAGGTCATAGACAACAAAGTAGCTGACTGGCAGTACACCGACATGGAGAGATATCTTCGCCCAGAAACATTATTCGGCACGAAATTCGAGGGTTACCTGAACCAGAAGATGCAGCAGAACGAGCCAGAATGGTTCGGCAAGCAGGTAAGTAAGAGTAATACCAACCTCGATGAGCTAGAGAGCATCCTAAAAGATTTCTAAAAAGCATTGACACTGATATTAAAATGATATAAAATAGAATTAGATAACGTGAAGGAGGTAAAGAAGTGATGAATAACGTTATGTTAGTCGGAAGGCTAACCAAAGAACCAGAGATCGTAGAAGGGGAAACAGGAAAGAAAAGAACGTTCATGACGCTAGCAGTAAATAGAAGCTACAAGAACGCAGAAGGAATTTACGAAACAGATTTTATACCATGCTTGGTATGGGACGGACTAGCTGAAAACCTAACCCAATACTGCACCAAAGGAGATGTGGTAGGAGTAAGAGGCCGAATTCAACAAGACACAGTTGAAAAGGAAGATGGCACGAAGGAAAACAAGCTAATCATAGTAGTAGAGAAACTAACATTCCTATCAAGTAAGAAGTCTGAAGATCCAGAAGAAACAACAGAAGAATAAACAAAGCTACCAATAAAACGGTACATAATTAAAACAACGCTACTTTGATAGGTAGCGTAGAGCAGATAGCAAAAACGGACAGTAGAATAAGAGGTAGTACTAGGCTGCAGATTACTAGGAATAAACTGTCGTCGACAAAAAAGGTCTCTTCTATCTACTCTACGGTGCTTATCAACCTAGCACCCCAACCTTTCAATTCCAAGCATGAAAGAGGCTAACCTTTACAGGTAGCCTGGAGCAGGAGTCTAATAAGGAGATCCCCCTTTACATGCCTGCCCCAGGGTATCTATAAAGATACCAAGATACATAATAGCCGTAAAGATCAAGGTCTTTACAAAACTGAAGCAAAGACGAAAAGTTGGATAGTAGTATTGCTGTCTATATCTTTGCAAACAGCACAAAATCACTTCAGGCGAGCCGAAGAAACTAATTCCTTACTTTTCTAATCCGAATTATTATTCATGACAATAGCAGGCTTGCCAAAACCGTAAAATGGTGTTACACTCAAAGAGTGAGAACTCACAGCCCCTTTTTACGGATAGCACCCATGGAAATACCTCTCTGTGGGTGCAATCTTTTATGGTAAAAGAGGACGACTATGGAAGTAAATAAGGACTGGACATTTAAAGAAATAACACAAAACCTGAAACGCTTGAAAGAGGAGTATATCTTTTATCTTGCGTTTTTTTCATACTTCAGAGAAAACCTAAAAGACCAGAACCAATACAAGAGAAGCATAAAGAATCAATTCTACAGCCTGAAGATTAAAGAGTGGCAGATAGACATGTGCTGGGAATACATGAACGACTACCTACCACTATACGTAATAAAAGGGATAGTTGGGAGAATGGATACTAAAAAAACAAAGAAGGAGAAAAGATGAAATTAGAAATTGAATACGTTGACATAGACAGCGTAAAGCCTTACAAAAACAACGCAAAGCTACATCCCAGAGAGCAAATAGAGCAAATAAAAAGATCCATAGAAGAATTTGGGATGGACGATCCAATAGGAATATGGAAAGACGAAATAGTAGAAGGACACGGACGACTAATAGCCTGCAAAGAACTAGGCATGAAGGAAATACCAATAATAAGACTAGATCACTTGACAGACGAGCAAAGAAAAGCATATACACTAGCCCACAATAAGCTAACGATGAACAGCGACTTTGACCTAGACATACTAAACAGAGAACTAATGTCATTTGACACAATTGACATGACAGAATTCGGATTTGACCTAGAGGACGAAACAGAACCAGAAGCAGAAGTGGAAGAAGTAGACATTCCAGAGCTGATGGAAGAACCAGTATCAAAACCAGGCGACATATACCAACTAGGAGAACACAGACTAATGTGTGGCGACTCGACAAATGAGATGGACGTAGAAAAGCTAATGAATGGAGAAATAGCTGACTTAGTCGTAACAGATCCTCCATACAACGTAAACGTAAGTAACAGCGATGGACTACAAATAGAGAACGACAACCTGGCCGACTATGCATTTCGAGAACTGTTAGACAAATCATTCCACAACCTAAAAGAGAATCTAAAAGAAGGAGGAGCCTTCTACATATGGTATGGCGACACCGAGGACGTAAACTTCAGACTAGCATGTAAAGAAAACGAGCTATCAATAAGACAATGCCTAATATGGGTAAAGAACTCGCTAAACCTAGGTAGACAGGACTACAAGTGGATGCACGAACCATGCCTATACGGATGGAGAGAAGGAGCAGGACACTACTTCATAGAGGAATACAATCACACGACAGTAATCGAGGACAAGATAGACCTAGACAAGATGAAAAAAGAGGACATGAAAAAGATGCTAGAGGAGATCCTTGCAAGTAAAGTTCCAACAACAGTAATACACGAAAACAAGCCAACCAAGAACGACCTACATCCAACGATGAAGCCAATAAACCTAATAGCTCAATTAGTACGCAACAGCTCCAAGAAGGGAGAACTGGTACTAGACCTATTCGGAGGATCAGGAAGCACGCTAATAACATGCGAGCAGCTAGGAAGAAGATGCAACATGATGGAATACGATCCAGTATACGCAGACGTAATCATAAAGAGATGGGAAAACTATACAGGGAAGAAGGCAGTAAAGCTATGAAGCCAATAATAGTAGTAGCAACAGCTGAAGAAGAAAAGATAGCCAGAAAGCGATTTAAAGGCCACAGAATCATCAAAACAGGAGTGGGTGGTATAAATGTCATACGAGCATTAAAAGACGTGCCAAAGTGGCATAAAATACTGAATTTCGGTTATGCTGGAAGCGACCACCTACCAATAGGAACAGAAGTAAAAGTAGGATACTGCAGCCATTACCACGACACAGAATACGATGAGATAGAATACTGGAAGTTAGGAGATCCAGAAGATCAGATATGGTGCTATACCAGCGATGAATTCGTAGAGAACTACGATGGAGGACACGCAGGATTTGCAGGAGTCATATTTGACATGGAACTAGCGTACATAATAGCACTAGGATTTAAAAGGATAGAAAGCATAAAAATAATAAGTGACAATCTATCACTAGAGCAATATGAGGAGGTAATAATATGATAAAAATATTAGAATTGTTTGGTGGAATCGGAGCATGCAGTAAAGCCCTAGAAAGACTAGGAATAGACTACGAAATAGTAGACTACGTAGAAATAGATAAACACGCAGTAAACAGCTTCAATGCAATGCATGGAACAAACTTCGAACCCCAGGACATATGCGAATGGAATAAAGACATAGAAGCAGATCTAGTAATGCACGGAAGCCCATGTCAGGATTTCTCTCTTGCTGGAAAACAAGCTGGTGGCGATGAAGGATCAGGAACCAGATCGTCACTAATGTACGAAACGATCAGAATAGTAGAAAAGATAAAACCAAAATACGTAATATGGGAAAACGTAAAGAATGTCGTATCCAAGAAGCATATACACAACTTTGAAAACTACATACACAAAATGACCGAACTAGGATACAAGAGCTACTACAAGATACTGAACTCAAAATGCTATGGAATACCACAAAACCGAGAAAGAGTATTCACGATATCAATAAGAGATGGCCTAGATCAGAGCTTTGAATTTCCAGATCCCATAGAATTAAAACTTAAGCTGAAGGATATGCTAGAAGAAAAAGTAGATGAGAAATACTACTTGAGCGACAAGATGATAAAATACATAAGTGCAGCTGGAACAGCAAACTTCAGGAATCCAGATAGTAAAATAAACCTGGATATAGCAAGACCAATAACCACGGATCCTAACAAAAGAGCAGGAACGACAAATTATTTAAGTGATGATCTACCAGCTAATTTTAATCTAGAACCGTTAAATCCAATGGATGACGGAACCTGCAGGACAATAAAAAACCAATATGCTAAAACGTCAAGAGCAAACTTCGAAAGAACATCAACATATGGAGCAACAGGAGTCATAATGATAAAAAATGCAACAAAGCAAGGATACTTGGAAGCAACCGAAGGAGATGGAGTAGATATCGGAAGTAGGATGGAATATCACCGAGGAAACGTACAAAAAGGAATGTGTCAAACAATAACAACCAAAGGTGGAGATGAACGTGGAGTGGTAACAGCAGAAAAAGAAATAAGGATCAGAAAACTAACACCAAAAGAAACGTGGAGATTAATGGGCTTTGATGATAGCGACTACGAGAAAGCAGCTGAAGTAAACTCAAACGCTCAACTATATAAACAAGCAGGAAATAGCATAGTAGTAAACGTACTAGAAGCAATACTTAAAAATCTATTAAAGGAGGAAATAAAATGATAGAAAAAGTAAACCCAGGACATCCTGATAAAATAGCAGACAGAATCGCAGGAGCAATAGTAGATCTTTCATACAAAGAAGAAAAAAACCCAAAGGTAGCTGTGGAAGTATTAATAGGCCACGGCAAATGCCATATAATAGTTGAATCAAACGTAAGGTTCAAAAGAAAAGACATTGAGAAGCTCGTAGAAAGAATAGCAGGACCAATGAAGCTCGACTACGTAAGAGTACCTCAAGACGAACATCTAGCAAAGAACCAAGAAGAAGAAATAAGATGTGGTGACAACGGAATATTCAAAGGCGTACCATTAACAGAAAACGATAAAATTATTTCAACAGTAGCAAGGAACCTATATTCAATCTACGGATGGGATGGCAAATACATATTAACTGACAAAAAAATAATCGTATGCCAATCAAACGCAAAGAATGATGAACTAAAGCAGCTACTAGAAAGAGGAAAACCAGAAGGAATAGAAGTAATAGTGAATCCACTAGGAGAGTGGACAGGAGGAACAGATGTAGATACAGGAGCAACCAATAGAAAACTAGGATCAGACATGGCACAATCAGTAACAGGAGGAGGCCTACACGGAAAAGACCTATCCAAAGCTGATGTATCAGTAAACATCTATGCATTCAAGAAAGCCCAGGAAACAGGAAAGACAGTAGAACTATGCTGTGCAATAGGCGACAAAGAAATAGATGGAAAACCATATAAAGAAATAGTAGAAGAAGCAAGACAATACATAAACGAAATAGGTGGATTTGAAAAATTTGCTGAATGGGGTTTATACTAAAAGAGGAGGAGCAATATGGCAGGACGACCAAAGTTCATAGTAGATTACGATAGCGTAGAAAAACTAGCCCATATCCAATGCACCTATGGAGAGATAGCGTCCTTCCTAGGATGCTCGGTGGATAGACTAAAACGAGATCCAGAATTTATCACTCGATATAAAAAGGGTGCCGAAGGGGGAAGAATGAGCCTACGAAGAATGCAATTCAAACTAGCTGAAAAGAACACCTCAATGGCAATATTCCTAGGCAAACAATACCTAGGCCAAAAGGACTACGTAGAAACAACAGAAACATCAAACGGAATCCTAAACGAATTAAAAGAGGCAATGCAAAATGTCAAGAACGTTAAATGAGATGCTGAATCCAAAACAAATAGACTTCATGCTAAACGATGACAAACGAATCAACCTACTGACAGGAAGCGTACGATCAGGAAAGACATACGTAAGCCTACTGAAGTGGGCTGTTTTCGTAGGGGAAATGCCAGAAGGAAGCGAATTCCTAATGACAGGAAAGACACTAACATCGCTGAAGCGTAACTGCCTAGGCCTACTACAAGACCTGATAGGAGCAAACAACTTCAGGTTCTCAATAAGCCAAAAATCAGCCAAGCTATTCGGAAAGACAGTATGGCTTGAAGGAGCCAATGACGAAAGAGCAGAATCCAAGATCAGAGGTATGACACTAGCAGGAGCATACATAGACGAGCTCACACAGATACCAGAGGACTTCTACAAGATGCTATTATCACGTCTATCAGTAAAAGGAGCGAAGCTATACGCAACAACAAACCCTGATACACCGAACCACTGGGTAAAGCTGGACATAGTAGACAACGAGGAAATAGACAAGAAGGTATGGGCGTTCACACTAGACGACAACGAGATACTAAAGAAAGAGAACGAAGAATACTTTGAGCAGCTGAAGAAAGAATACCAGAGCATGGGAGGAGTCTTCTACGAGCGATTTATACTAGGCCTATGGGTACTAGCAGAAGGACTAATATACAAACAATTCGCAAACCACAAAGAACTATTCATAAAAGAAGCTCCAGTAGATCCAAACGGAAATAAAATAAACTTCATGATAATATCAATAGGAATCGACTACGGAGCTACAGAAGGCGAAACAGAACTAAAAGCAACAGGAATCACACCATACTTCAAAGAGGCCTGGACAATAGACGAAGAAAAGATACACGGATTATATACACCAGCCCAATTTTACGAAACGTTCGAAATGTTTTATAATAGAGTCGTAAGAGATTACGGAAAAGTGACACACGCATTCGCAGACTACGGAGCATTAGGCCAGGTACTAACATTCGGCCTAAACAAATACCTACAGGAACACCGAGTTCCAATAAAGGTAGACGACTGCATCAAAGGGAAGATCATAGACAGAATCTACATGGATCAAATGCTATTCGCCCAGGGAAGAAGGTTCATCCTAAAGAAATGCAAATACCTACAGGAAGCATACCAGCAAGCTGTATGGGATGAGAAGCACGAAGATGAACGACTAGACGATGGCACGACACCAGTAGATGACCTGGATGCAAGCGAATACTCAATGTTCCCATTCTACGATAAGCTGATGTCAGCAGGAACACTAATAGGAGGATAAAAAGAGTGAAAACAGAGATAGAATTTCTAACAAAGACATACGGATACAATTCAGCAACAAAGGACGCAATACAAACATACATAGACCAATGGAAATCATGGTACCAAGGAAACGTAAGAAGCTTCCACAATTACTTCATATACAACGGCAAGAAGAAGATCAAACAGCAACGATACACAATGAATATGGCCAAGGAAGTAAGCGAGGACTGGTCAGACATACTATGGAGTGAGAAATGCAAGATAAGCCTAAAGGACGAAGAAAACCAGAACGCATTTGACGAGCTAATAGACAAGCTAGACCTATACTCAATAATCAACCAATCAATAGAGAAATCAGGAGCATTAGGAACCTGTGCAGCTGTAGTAAGCGTATACGACATAAAGACAGATGAGGACAGAACGATCCTAGACGTATCAGAAGCAAAGACCAGAGTAGACATAGTAGACGTAGACAACATCTACCCTCTAAGCTGGGATAACAAGGAAATAACAGAATGTGCCTTCGGAAGCGTAAAATATAAAGACGGAGAAAAGTACGTAATCCTATCCGTACATAAAAAAGACGAGAACACAGGAAACTACAAGATCATAAATCATTTATTCAAAGAAACCAATGGAACGTTAATGGAGATCCAGGACGACAAGACCGAGAAAGAATTCGATACAAAATCAGACAAGAAGTGGTTCGCAATATTCAAGCCACTACTAACAAACAACATATTCGAGAACAGCCCATTCGGAATCAGCCACTACGCAAATGCAATAGACAACATGAAGGCCGTAGACATCTGCTTCGATGCATTACGAAACGAGATAAATGACGGACGAAAGAGAATATTCGCAAGAGCTGATATGTTCAATTACGATGACGGAACGCAAAAGCTAGTCTTTGATCCAAACGATGTAACCATCTACCAATTACCTACAGGAGCAACCAAGGATGACCTAATCCAAAGCGATTCAGACGACTTGAGAACAGCACAACAAATCCAGTCACTGAATACATGCCTAAACATACTAGGAAACAAAGTAGGATTCGGAGAGAACCACTACCACTTTGATGGACAAAATCTATCAACAGCAACAGCCGTAGTAAGCTCCAACAGCAAACTATTCAGACGCAAGAAGAAGCTAGAAATAGGATACGAGAGCTCAATCTTCGACCTAGTGACAGCAATTTGCTACGCATCAACACAATACGGACAATACAACATAGACACGACTGACATGGTTATTCAATTTGACGACTCAATAATAGAGGACAAAGAATCAGAAGCCAATAGAGCAATGCGAGAGATAAACGCAGGCGTACTAGCAAAAGCTGAATACAGAGAAAAGATATTCGGAGAAACACCAGAGATAGCTGAAGAAAAGATATCTAACATAGAAGCAGCTGAACCAGGAATAGATGAACTACTAGGAACCAAAGACGAAGAAGAAGAACCTGAAGAAGAAAAGAAAGACGACAAAAAGAGATCCAAGAAAGAGGACAACAAGAAAGAAGAAAAGTAGGTGGATAACCTATGTTAAGCGAAGAAGCAATAGAAAGAGTAACGGAGCGACTAGTAAAGAGAATTGAGAACGCAAACGCAGAGATCATAAAGACAATAGCGAAAAGCGTAGGCGAGATGAGGACACTAACACCAACAGAAGCTCACAAACTAGCCCAGACGATTAGATACGGAGGCGACTACAACAAAATCGTAAAAGAGATAGCCAAGGTATCAAAACTAAACAAGAAGGACATAGAAAAGATATTCGAAGAAACAGCCAAAGCTGACTACAGGTTTGCAAAACAATTTTACGAGTACAGAAAGAAGCAATATATACCATACCAATACACGAACCTAAAAAGACAAGTAGACGCACTAGCCAAGATGACACAAAACGAATACACAAACCTAACCAAGACAATAGCATTCCGAAGGACAGTAAAAGGAAAAGTAAAATACGACAGCATAGCCCAGACATACCACAGAATCCTAGACGAAGCTGTACTAAACCTAGGAGCAGGAAAAGAAACCTTCGATGACCAGATGAGAAAAACGATAGCAAAGCTCGTAGAAAGTGGAATCAGAACCGTAGACTACGAGAGTGGAAGATCACTACGCTTGGACTCGGCAGTAAGAATGCAATTAAGGACAGCACAAAGAACTCTTCATAACGAGATCCAGGAGCAAATAGGAAAAGAAATAGATGCCGATGCCGTA
>JAEIGA010016636.1_pt1 | contig 11185 bp, 10 predicted proteins | sample 9270691 | NCBI WGS metagenome assembly JAEIGA01 (sample SAMN17057246, study PRJNA624740) | gut metagenome | biome: biome; isolation source: fecal sample | host: Bos grunniens | place: China: Xizang | collected 2019
CCAAAGTCTCAGTTTGAAAAGATGTAGACCAAAATATTGAATTTAAATTTGTAAAGTCGAATTTTGTGCCTATATTTGCAATCCCAAAACGGAAATGGTGCTTTGGCCGAGCGGTTAGGCACAGGTCTGCAAAACCTGCTAGAGCGGTTCGATTCCGCTAGGCACCTCTCAAAAATGCCTCTCAGATAGCTGAGAGGCATTTTTCGTATCTATTGGTGACGCAATTGTGACTCTTTCGAGGCTACATTGTGGCTAAACTAGTTCTCAGTCCATCTCAAGTGACCTTAAGCATGGTACTGACAATAGAGATAGTCTTACCCACACCGGGAGGGCACTATGAGATGAAGGGCGGTAGATTTCCCGTCTCAGTCAAATCAGATTTCTTTTCCAAATACCCAACGTCTCTTGTGAATTTCTCTTTCGAAAGACTCGAACATGGATTGAATCTTTAGATTGTCTTCCAACATGGCGTTGGTCTCAGCATATTTGAATCCCAACTCGTTATAAACCTTTACAAAATCCTGGAAAAGAAGCGCTACAACACCTTTTTTCTGCCACTCAGGAAGCACTCCTATCAGGAGCAACTCCACAGTGTCAGACCTTTTCCAGAACATAGCCTTGAGCAGATGCCACCAGCCTAACGGGAATAGCTCACCACGACATTTCTGGAGAGCTTCTGCAATAGAAGGCATACTGACGCCTGCTGCAATCAGCTCACCCTTTTCATCTTCAATACAGGTAAGCATTCTTGCATCGATCAGGCTGAGGTGTACATCTACAAAATCATCGATCTGCTTGTCAGAAAGCAAAGAAAATCCATACAGACTGCAATATGTCTTATTGATTAGATGGAAGAATTTCCTTCCATAACCAAGCTTGTTGATCTGACGTGTCGTGAGCTTTCTTACTTTAAGATTATACCTCTGATGCACCAGATCTGCTACACGATTGAACTTTTCCGGCAATGCTTCAGGTATTATGATCCTATTTTCGATCCATCCGGTCTCCTTGGTATATCCGTGCTTCTTCATATGCTCCGGATAGTATGGATGATTATAAATGAGGGCCATTGTGCTGATGCGGTCGAATCCCTCCACCAACATTCCCTCAGGATCGAAATCAGTAAAGCCGAGAGGACCGACGATCTGTGTCATTCCATGTCTGCGTCCGAAAGCGATGACAGCATCCAAAAGTGCGCCGGATACCTCCATATCATCGATGAAGTCAATCCATCCGAATCGTACCTGCTTCACGCCCCAAGTCTCATTAGCCTTGTTGTTGATGATAGCAGCCACTCGGCCTACGACTTCTCCGTCCTTATATGCAAGGTAAAGTTCCGCTTCAGAAAATGCAAATGCTCCGTTGTGACCTTTATCAAATGTCGCCATGTCGTCAGACGGCATTGACGGTACATAATATCTGTTTTCTTTGTAGAGTCTGTTTCCGAATCTTACAAATGTCTTCATTTCCTTTTTAGAGGAAACTACTTTTACTTGAATAGACATAAATTCTGGTTTTGGTTAGAGTGCAACCCAACAAAGTTAGAAAAATATCCTGAATTTCCTTATTTTTGCTAAATCACATTATGCTGTGCTGCCGGCACAGAAAAGTAATAAGTAGTAGTGTAATTATCATGGAAACTAAGAAGACGAAAATAATCTGTACAATATCAGACATCAATTGTGAGGTGGATTTCCTACGCGAACTTTACAGAAACGGCATGAACGTAGCTAGAATCAATTCTGCTCATGCCACAGTGGAAGGAGCGCAAAAGATTGTCGACAACATAAGAGAAGTGTCAGACCGTATTGCCATTCTGGTAGACACAAAGGGACCCGAGGTAAGACTGACAGCAATGGAAGACCTGGCTGGTTTCGTGGTTAAGGAAGGCGACGTTGTGGAAATAAAGAAGGGTATAGAAGGACTATGCAGCTTTAAATCGTTGTACACCAATTGCTCTTCATTTGTTAATGACGTTCCTGTAGGTGCAAGTATCCTTATCGACGATGGTTCAGTGGAGCTTAGTGTTGTGTCGAAAGACGTCTGTAGACTAGTCTGCGAAGCACGCAATGGTGGAGTGATCAAGGGGAAGAAGAGCATAAATGTACCTGGCGTGCACATCTCCCTTCCTGCACTTACAGAAAAGGACCGTATGTTTCTTGATTGGGCGATCGATGCAGATATCGACTTTATCGCGCATTCATTCGTGCGCAACAAGGAAGACCTCGTTGAAATACAGAAAATTCTCGACAGCAGAGAAAGTCATCTCAAGATCATCTCAAAAATCGAAAACCAGCAGGGAATCGACAATCTCGATGAGATTCTTTCACACTGTTACGGAGTAATGATCGCTAGAGGAGACCTTGGAGTGGAAATTCCAGCAGAAAAGATTCCTCTGATTCAGAAGAAACTCATCCAGAGATGCCGTGAGCGAAAGAAGCCTGTAATAGTTGCAACACAGATGCTCCACACCATGATTGAGAATCCACGTCCGACCAGAGCTGAAGTTTCAGACGTCGCAAACGCGATTCTTCAAAGCACAGACGCTATCATGCTCAGTGGTGAGACGGCATCAGGCAAATATCCGATAGAGGCCGTAAAGGCAATGAGCAAGATTGCTTTGGAGACAGAAGAGTCGATCCTTACCTCGCCGGATCTCACTCTTGAAAATGTCACAAAACCTATTGCGTCAGTACTTGCACGCTCTCTGGTCGGAGCGACTTTGAAATTGCCTGTAAAGGCTATCATCTTTGACACATGGACAGGTAGAACAGGACGTTATCTTGCTGAATTTCGACCTAAAGTTCCTATTTATGCTATGTGCTATAGAACGTTCACTATGAGAGAGATGTCTCTTATATACAATATCTACGGATATCCTTTTGCACTTAGAGATACAAAAGAGGAATTCGTCAATAATGCTATCAAGATCCTCAAGGAAGATGGAAAACTTGAAAGCGGAGACCTTGTCGGATTTATAGGAGGAAGCTTCTCTCACGAAGTTGGCGCCACATACATGGAGTTTACATACGTTCCATAAAAAATGATATTGCGTCCACTGACAGATCATATGAATCGCATCTTTTCTGCAACAGTGTCTGGGCAGTCAATGAGCAGCTGGCCGTGGTTCATGCCTTTGAATATCTCTATGTGTACGTTTGAATGCAGTGATTTCAGGTGGTTTGCTTGAGGACGTGCCACGAAAGATTCCTTTGTGCCGTACCAGTAGTATATATCCGCTCCAGATATGCTTTCAAGCTTGTTTGTATATACTGACTTGTAACCGTCCAGAACGGCTTTACTGCCACCGAACGGATATATTTTCCTGCATTCGTCAAGAAGTGCGTCGAAATAGTGTGAATGGAATACCCATCTCCAGAATCCGGTCCAATGGTAACAGGTCCAAACGTTGGCGCACTGGAGATATCTTAATGGACCTATAAGCCAGCGAGGGAGTGGTAAAAGGGGAGCGGCATCCAGAATAGCATGATCAATAACTGTTTCATTGCGTTCAAGAATACGAGATAGAATCTTGCCGCCAAGTGACAGGCCGTATCCTATGTGCAGGTGGCCTTTGTGATGCTTTTTTATGTATTGAATGACCTGATATGCCTGGTTATCTATAGAGGTAAATTCTGTGTGCTTTCCTAACGTGAATCCGTCTACCTGAACTGCTATTATATGGAAATCGTCCTTAAGTCTGCTGATAAGCGGCAGGAATATCTCGTATGATACTCCCAGACCGGGAATAAGCAGGAGTGTGGGGGCATCGTTCTTTCCGAAAATCTTGAAATCCATGATGAAGCCAGATTAAGTCATCCGGTAACAAAGATAAAAAATAAGTCCTATATTTGTATCAGAATAAGTCTTTGCGATTATGGATTATCAGAGAATACTGGAAGATATTTACCAGGAAATACAGCCTTATGCCCATGAGGGATCGCAGGCTGATTATATTCCGGCCTTGGCTAAGGTCGACCCAGACCAGTTTGGTATAGCGTTACGGACAGTCCAGGGAGAATCGTATTCTTTTCAGAAGTCAGAGACAAGATTTTCGATCCAGAGTATTTCAAAGGTCTTTGCTGTAGCTATGGCTCTTTCATTGAAAGGAGAATCGCTTTGGAAGATTGTCGGAAAGGAACCTTCAGGTACGGCCTTCAATTCGTTAGTACAACTTGAGGTGGAGAAGGGTAAGCCGCGTAATCCTTTTATCAATGCAGGTGCTATAGTGGTTGCTGATATGCTTATGTCTGAACTCGAGGATCCAGAGATAGATTTCTTGAACTTTGTGCGTGATCTGAGCGGTTCTGAGGATGTGGTCTATAATATGGAAGTTGCTGAATCAGAAAGAAGTAAAGGTTATCTGAATGCAGCTATAGCTAATATGCTTAAATATCATGGTACAATCCATAATGACATAGAAGATGTCCTGATGTTTTATTTCAAGATGTGTTCTGTGGAGATGAGTTGCTCTGAACTTGCCAATGCTTTTCTTGCTTTTACTAACTTTAAACCATTCGATCATGCAGGTTTCAAGCTTACTCAGTCTCAGATCAAGAGACTTAACGCGGTAATGCAGACCTGCGGATTCTATGATGAGGCCGGAGAATTTTCTTACCTTGTCGGCCTTCCTGGAAAGAGTGGAGTCGGAGGAGGAATCGTTGCGGTCCATCCTATGCATTATTCAGTCGCAGTGTGGAGTCCAAGATTGAATTCAAAAGGTAATTCTGTGTTGGGAATGAAAGCGTTAGAGCTGCTGACGACCTATACTCAAGAATCGATCTTCTAAAGGATTTTCATTCGTCGTATACATTTATCCACTCATACTGGAATTTTTACCATTCGTCAGACTCGTTTGGAACGGATATTGCGTGAACGGATAAAAGCAGTACCTTTGCATGCGAGTTGATCAGAGAGTCATTCTGAAACTCTCACAACTTTATTGGTTATTAGTTTTAGTGTTATTATTATGTGGTTAGTATGAGGCGTCCCCGCGTGAGCGGCGAAGTCTCATCTTTTTTATATGTCTGTGAGATCCTTAATATTCCTGAATAGGATTTCCTTCTGCAAACCACTGACCTATTATGTTGACATAGTGCAGGTTATGCATGTCGGTTCCGTAATAAGAAACGATACCTTCATTTATAAGCTCCCTTACGTTCTGCTGAGCCTTGTCGCCGTAGAGACCGGCAAGAGATCCGTAGTTGCTCTGAATCTTTACTCCTGCTTCCAGATAGCTCATGAGTTCTTCCTTAGGCAGGTAGAAGTACCTTTCTGGGTGTGGTAGAAGGGGAGTGAGACCTAGAGAGATTACCTTCTTGAACTCCTCTAGGGGTTTAATATCCCCTATGTCCTCAGGGTTGAATATAGGCAGTTCCATCAGTATGAACCTGTCTTCTATCGGCATGAGCCAGTTCTTTTCCAGAACTTCTGGCCATGTTTCAGGTACAAGCCTGTATTCTGCAGACATCTTTAGTTCGACATCTATTCCCTTGACATATAATGCCTCTTGGAGTGCTTCAAAGACAGGTCTGATGGTGTCAGGAGTGTTTCGGAACTTGTTTGTGATATGTGGAGTACATGTGAGACGATCGAAACCCCAGCCTTTCATGGCAGAAGCAAGGGCTACAGCATTATCCATGTCTGTAGCTCCGTCATCAAGACCAGGAAGAATATGGCTGTGAAAGTCTAGTTTCATTTGTCTATAAACTTAAGAAGTTCGTCATATACAAGGTGGACAGGCAATCCCATGATGGTGAAGAATGATCCTTCAATTTTTCCTATACCAATGTAGCCGATCCATTCCTGAATGCCGTATGCACCGGCTTTGTCGAATGGTTTATATGTGTCTACATAGTATTCTATTTCGCTGTCTGATAATTCTTTAAAATGTACAATTGCAGTGTCGCTTGAAGTGGCGCAATGGCTGATGTCGCGTACTGTTATAGCGGTTATGACCTTATGTTCTCGACCTGAAAGGAAACTGAGCATATCAATGGCCTCTTTTCTGGAATGCGGCTTTCCCATGACTCTGTCGCCACATAGGACAAGGGTATCCGAAGTGATCAGAATCTCGTCTTCTTCAAGAGGTCTGTGGAAACCGTAGGATTTGCCTTCTGACAATACTTCCGGAATGCGTTCGTGCTGAGTGTCTGCGTCATAGACCTCCTCAAACGTATTTCCTGTATCGACGGTAAATTCAATATCCATCCCTGCAAGAAGTTCCTTTCTTCTAGGGGAGTTGCTGCCTAATATGATCTTTTTGCCTTTGATATCCATTTCATATAAGAATAGGGACCACAAAAATACAAAATTTCTGTGGCCCCTTGGTGTTTATGTTTAGGTTTTAGAGTATTTTCTTTACAAGTCCGAACATTTTGTACGGCATGTATCTGAACGGAAGGTCAATCCAGGTACCTGTGGCTATGATGGAACGGGTATGGCTGAAGGCTTCGAAGCTCTCTTTTGAATGATATCGGCCCATTCCTGAGTTTCCTACTCCTCCGAATGGTACATTCTCATTAGCTATGTGCATTATGACATCGTTGATGCAACCTCCGCCTGATGAAGTCCGTCTGATGATTTCCCATCCGTCTGCTTCTTTTCCGAAATAATAGAAAGCGAGGGGCTTCTCTCGTGATGTTGTGAATTCTATAACCTTATCTTTAAATGATTTACCGGAATCATCTAAAGTAATGATTGGAAATATGGGACCGAAGATTTCTTCTGTCATAAGGGGGGAGTCGAGGGCGACATTTTCAATAAGAGTAGGCTCGATGAATCTTTCGGATGCATCCGTTCGACCTCCATATATGATATCTCCGTCATTGAAATATCCTGTGACTCTTTCAAATGCCTTATCGTTGACGATACGGACATAATGCTTGTCATCCTTGATATTGTCTCCATGCAGATTGCGAACTTCTTCAGCGAAAGCCTTGACGAAATCGTCCTTTATATCCTTGTGAATAAGTATATAATCAGGTGCGATGCAGGTCTGTCCGCTATTCAGAGTCTTTCCCCATGCGATTCGTTTTGCTGTTGTCTTCAGATCAGCTGTCTTGTCTATTATACATGGGCTTTTACCACCAAGTTCAAGAATTACTGGAGTAAGGTTCTTTGCTGCTGCAGCCATGACAGTCTTTGCCAATGCAGGACTTCCTGTAAAGAAGATGATGTCCCATCTCTGTTCAAGAAGTGCTGTGTTGACATTCCTGTTGCCTTGTACCACAGTGATATATCTTTCATCAAAGGCCTCTGCAACCATCTCCTCTATTACCTTTGAGACTGTCGGTACGTATGGAGAAGGCTTGAGAACAGCTGTGCATCCAGCTGAAATGGCTCCTACGAGGGGATTAAGCAGAAGCTGTACGGGATAGTTCCAAGGAGAGATTATAAGAGAACAACCGAGTGGTTCCTTTGTGATATAACTCCTTGAAGGAAAGAGCTTTAATGGAGAACAGGCCTTTTTCTTTCGTGCCCATCCCGCGACATGTCTGATATGGTTTCTGATTTCAGCCTTGACGATGCTGATTTCAGTAAGATACGCCTCTTCGTATGATTTGTGAAGGTCTGTCCAAAGGGCATCGCAAAGCCTGTTCTCCCAGTTTTCCATAGTTCTGTATAGCCTGTCGAGCATTTCCTTTCTGAATTTTATGTCAAGCGTTGCTCCTGAATGGAAGTACTCTTTCTGCGCCTTCACTAAATCAAGTATCTTTTCTGTAGATGTATTCTCCATATCTGTTGTCTTTTCCTCTGCAAATATCTGTCAAAAAATATTTATTCGCAATTATGATGCTTTTGATGCCTGAACCTCTGATTTCTTCCTTCCTGTGAAGTTGTCCATAGCATGGTAGATGCCGAACACTTTGCCGAAGAAGAAATCAAAGATGCGGGTAGGCAGGATAAATTGCCAGAATCTGATGAAATGGAATCCGAATGGGATACCTTTGAATGAAGTGTTTCTTTCTATTGCACGGATAACCCTGCGTGCAACATATTCAGGTTTAAGTATAGGTATGAGCGGGGACTTTACACCATCGAACATACCTGTGTTTATATAGTATGGAGCTACTGTGGTGACGTGTACATTACTTTTCATCTCCTGGAGTTCAATTCTCACGGAGTCTGACCATCCGATCGCACCCCATTTGCTGGCTGCATATACCGACATCTTCGGGTTAGAAAGCATGCCTCCCGCAGATGCTATGTTGCATACATGTCCTATATCTCTTCTGAGCATGTCCGGTAACATGGCGCGAGTAACGAACATCGGTGCTATAGTATTGATGTTCATTGTTCTGACTATCTCGCTCTCAGTCTGCTGGTCGAATGTCTTGTTGCTGGTGATGATGCCTGCACAATTGATGAGTATGTCCACATATCCACATTCCTCCTGAACTTTCTGGTATGCGAGGTTTACCATCTTGTTATCAGCTACATCCACAACGTATCCTTTCACTTTTCCATATTTGCTGAGTTCCTTTCTGGTAGCCTCGATACCTGCGAGATTTATATCCCATATTATGAAGCATTTCGCTCCTTTCTCCAGAGCCATACGCCCCATGATCTTTCCGATTCCAGAGGCACCTCCGGTGATCAGTACGTTTGCATTTTCAAATTTCATAACCACTATAATTCTTTATTTTCTTATTCAGATACATAGGCCTGACATGGAGTCAGGCGGGGCAAAGGTATGGCAATAAAAATACCGTCCGCTATTCGCAGACGGTAATGTCGTGAAAATGCGCGATTCGTTGTAAATACGCCTTTTTTGTGGTGAAATATCTGAGAGGTGTGGCGAAATTTGCTTAAAAATTACGCTTGTACTCCTGAACATCCAAACCCCAGGTGCCTTGGATTGTCATCACTTTCTGTATGATTTCTCTTGCAAATCCCTTTCCTCCCGGCTTTTCGCTGATCAGGTCAGCTATGGCCTTCACTTCATCAACTGCGTCTGCAGGACATACTCCGCAACCGCTTGCTGTCATTACAGGGATATCTGGAAGATCGTCTCCGAAATACATGACCTCTTCGGCTTTGATTCCATGTCTTGTACAGAAATCATCAAAGTCTTCGATCTTGGCTCTGGAACCAAGATACACGTCTTCCGGTTTTATTCCACAGGTCTTGAACCTCATTCTGATGCTCTCGGATCTTCCTCCTGTGATGATGGCCAGATGATAGCCTTTCATAGAGGCCATCCTGATAGCCATACCATCTTTAGAGTCGAAGGTGCGGTAGAGCTCTCCGTTAACATCTGCAAGTATGCCTCCGTCAGTGAGGACTCCATCCACATCGAAAGCGAATGCCTTTATCTTCTTGAGTCTTTCTTCCATGTCGGACTATGATTTTGTTCCGTTACCGAATCCACCCATAGGGAAGGTTGTCTTAGGCTCTCCTCCAAGGCTTATCTGACCATGTTGGTTTTCATACTTGTTGATGTTGTCCTGGAGTGCGAGATAAAGTCTCTTTGCGTGTTCTGGAGTCATGATGATCCTATTGCCTATCTCCGGTTTTACGAGCCCAGGGAGCATAGTCGCGAAGTCGATGATAAATTCACTGTGTGAATGTGTGATGATTGCAAGGTTTGAGTATGAACCTTTCGCCACTTCCGGCTTGAGTTCAATCTTGAGTTCCTTTTCGTTTGACATGTCAAGTATCTTTTTGTTGAATTTATAATCAATATATGCATTATCACTACAAAGATAACGTTTTTTCATTGTCAATTTTTACTATCTTTGCATGATTATGCGCATATTTATTCGGTGCGCTGTGCAACAACTTGATAAACAATTAAATAGAAAGAAATATATGGAACTGCCAGCAAAGTATGATCCTGCCTTGACGGAGGATAAATGGTATGCCTATTGGCTTGAGAACAAGTTTTTTCATTCAGAACCGGACGAAAGGGAGCCTTATACTGTCGTGATACCTCCGCCAAACGTGACAGGTATCCTTCATATGGGTCACGTATTGAACAACACATTGAACGATGTGCTTGTACGTAAGGCCAGAATGGATGGCAAGAATGCCTGCTGGGTGCCTGGTACAGACCATGCTTCAATCGCTACAGAGAATAAGGTGGTGCAGAAGCTTGCTGCTGAGGGTATAAAGAAGGAGGACCTTACTCGTGAACAGTTCCTGGAGCATGCATGGGAGTGGAAGGAGAAGCATGGAGGTATCATCCTCAGTCAGCTCCGCAAGCTCGGTGCTTCATGTGACTGGGATAGGACCAAGTTTACTATGGATCCGGACCTCAGCGAAGCGGTTATCAATACTTTCGTACATTTTTACAACAAGGGATACATCTACAGAGGTGTCCGTATGGTGAATTGGGATCCAGTAGGACTTACAGCTGTCAGTGACGAGGAGGTTGTACATAAGGATACTGTCAGCAAGTTCTATCATCTGAGATATTTCATTTCTGACGGTAACGGAAATCCTACAGACAAGTATATAATCATCGCTACCACACGTCCAGAGACCATCATGGCCGATGCTGCTATCTGTATTAATCCTGAGGATGAAAGATATGGATGGCTTAAGGGTCAGAAGGTACTTATTCCTTTGATTAATAAAGAGATTCCTATTATCGAGGATAGTTATGTGGCTATGGATTTCGGAACAGGTTGCCTTAAGGTTACTCCTGCTCATGACGTTAATGACTACGAGATAGGAATGAGACACAACCTACCAGTCCTCGATATCATCGATGATCACGGCCGTCTTAACGAGAAGGCACAGATTCTTGTCGGTGAGGACCGTTTTGATGCACGTAAGAAGATTGTGAAGATGCTTGAGGAGGCAGGTAATCTCGAGAAGATGGAGGATTATACTTCTCCAATCGGATATTCAGAGAGAACAAATGCAGTTATCGAGCCAAGGCTTTCGATGCAGTGGTTCCTCAAGATGGATGCTCTTGCAAAGGATGCACTTGAGTCAGTGGAGAGCGGAAAGGTGAAGCTTATCCCGGACAAGTATCGTAATACATATCGTCACTGGATGGAGAATGTACGCGACTGGTGTATCTCACGTCAGCTCTGGTGGGGACAGCGTATCCCTGCATATTATCTCCCTGATGGACAGGTTGTTGTCGCTTCTTCGACCGATGAGGCTCTTGCTCTTGCTCAGAAGATTGATGCAAATCTTACTGCAGCTGACCTTCGTCAGGATGAGGATGTGC
>JAEIGA010016637.1_pt1 | contig 11184 bp, 11 predicted proteins | sample 9270691 | NCBI WGS metagenome assembly JAEIGA01 (sample SAMN17057246, study PRJNA624740) | gut metagenome | biome: biome; isolation source: fecal sample | host: Bos grunniens | place: China: Xizang | collected 2019
AATGAACCTACATCTATTATATTTGATATACGAACGATGAAGATGTCAATGCAGTAACATATAATGATTATCAACCAAGCTGTAATTAACTCATTTTCCTTTTTTGTAAGATAGAGTAATATATTTGCCATATTGATAAAAAATAAAAGGAGCTATACCAAATAGTACCAACGATGATAAAGGATATGAAATACCTTTAATATACGAAATTAAGATATAACAAATCAGATAACACAATATTACAAAATCACCTTTGTCAATTTTATGTCGAATAGTAACACCCCAAAATATAATAACAGAAAATATACCAATCAGAGTGATATATCCAAAGCGGTTATTTAATATCAAAGCTATACATAGCAAAATAAAGAATAAACCACCTTGTTTTAAGTATCTTATAATATTTTTCATTCGTAAAAGTATTTTGTGTTGTTATTAATACTTTTCAATTTAATATTAATACAGCAATAATCAAATAAACACAATATTATATTTAGCAACCTATTTTCCTCTTTTCAATTTAGAATTTATAAAGCCCAATAATTGCTTGCGTTCTTTTTTCGAAAGCCCAATCAGAATAATCAGAATAAATATATATGTAATAGATATAATATTTAGTATTATTGGATTCCAAGATGGATGGAATATTATAAATGGAGTATATAATAATACAACCATTAAAGATGGAATATAAGATTTCTTGATAAGGATTTTATTGTTAATATTTGTAACTTTAGCTAATATATATTGTCGTATAACTAATACGATTATAGAAAATCCTATATATGTAATAAACATATAATATGCAGGCGAACCTGATTTAAGAACAAAATAAGCAACAATTACTGAGACTATAAAAAAAGTATTTACTATTATTTGATACCATTTTATATTTCCGGTTGCAAAAATAAGTTCAGGAATACCTCTGTTGAGAGTTCCTATTAATATATCTATAATTAATAATTGTGAGAATACAATTAAATAATCCGGCACATCTCCTAACCATAATGTAAAAACAAATTCAGGAGTTAATAAAAATGGAGAAGAGATAATAAACATAAACATAAATGATATCTTAGACGACATACAAGAAAGTTCTGTGGCTCGATTTATGTTTCCGGCTGAATAGCTTTTTGTAATTTGTGGAGATATTGAACTGCTTATATTTCCAGCTAATTGTACCAATAATCCATTGACAGTATTTGCTAAACCTAATGCAGCATTCATTGCTGTATTGAAAAATGCATTTACAATTAAAGCAGATCCTTGGTTTTTACCTATTGTTGCAATTGCTCCATATCCAATCCATATTGAAAAATTTAAAACAGATTTATACTTATCAATATTTCTAACAAATTTAAATCTTACGAATTCACGAAATTGGCTATAACAATATACTGCATATACAATTGTTGGTATAACTGCCAATATGGTTAATATTAGTGAATATATTAGTAGCTTATCTGTAAAGTAATATATAAGTAAATAACACATTAGTAATTTTAGAATGTGGCATATAACATCTGTTGTACAAAAAATAAAGAATCTTTCTTTTGCCATCAATAATCCATTAAACGGCACTCCGATGAAAGAAATTACAGTTCCCCATATAGTAATATTAAAAACTTTTACTATATTTTCAATGCTACCTTCGTAATTTACGAAATTATTAATATACCAATAACCTAATGGTATTGCAATAAGTGCAATAAAAATAGCAATAAAAATGTGAATTATAAAGTTAACATTAAATTGCTCATTAATTTCATTTACATTACCTTTTCCTATTGCAACGGCAATAAAACGGTTGGAGGTAGATAACATAATAGTATTAATAATAGCAATCAGTGAAATTACACTTCCAACAACTGAAAAAATACCAAAATCGTTAACTCCAAGAGCTTGCAATACAAAGCGAGATGTTAATAATCCACATAATGCACAAATAACAAGTCTTGCATATAAAATAATAGTATTTATTGCTATAGCTTTATTTGTATTTTCTATCATGAATCTATTTCTTTTTCCCTTTACGAATAGCTTCTCCCATAATATCGATAGCTTCTTGCTTAAAATATGATAACATACCGCCCATAGGAGTCAAAGTAATTTCTCCAAATATAACTCTAGAATCAGTATCATAAAAATCAATTCGAGCATAATCTAGTCCTTCGCTCAATATCGCCGCGTTTTTCAGCATTTCGTCGAGATGTTTTGGTTTTGGAACTTCTTCATCTGAATAATGATCGTCATTTATAACATAATGCAGGTTTTCCCATTGAGGACTATAAATAACACGTCTACCTGCATTGCCCTCTGTTCTTTCAAAACAGCATTGTATAAATATTGGCTTGCCATTAGCACAATGAATTTTATAATCTTGTGGGAAAAAGCCATCTGTATCGTTTGGAATTAATTCTTCGCAGATTACCATCGGTTTTATTGAATTATAATGGATTTCAAAAAAAATTGGATGTTTTGTATGCAACCAATCATTGAGTTGCTTCCTTACTTTAGGAATATCAAGTTTCTCTTTGTCATAGCAAATTATATTCATGCCACATGAGTGATTACATTTGATTGCAAATTGATTAGGCAATGTATCAAAATCAATTTTGTAAGCATCATCCCAACTTCCATATAATTTTGTGAGAGTATTTTCTAATCCTTTTTGTTCAACGTAAGAACGCACTTCTAATTTATCTGCCAAATATGCATGTTTAGTATGGTTCCCATAAAAGCAGTCTCTAAAAATAAAGTCTCTGTAATCTTTCGGGAATAATACTCTAGGAAAATGCCCTATAGAGATGCGATAATAAACCAAATAACGCAATTTGAAAGGTAAATTATTTATCACTTTCCATAATGTTTTTTTTATTGTTTTCATATTTTGTATATTTATATATTAGTGTTTATATTTATATGTTTCAATGCTCTAATTATTGTATACCTATAAGACTCATTTTCAAATAAACGAAGTAATAATCTCCTTCTAGATTTTTTGTTTTTAATCACATATTTTTTTCTAAACACAGTGAATCTAATAGCATTTTTTAGAGATTCTTTAAAATTAGTTTTTTCACTTTCTCCGCAAATAGCTGAACTCAATAAATTGCTACACAAATTCATATATGCATCAATACACATTTCATTAGCTCTATTTTCATAATCTTGAGAAAGAAGCGTACAAAGATAGTCCACATCGGTTTGCTCAGATTTTTCTTTGATCAATTCAACTTTTCCATTCTCATAATGATGATGAATAGGAGTAAGTTCGATATTTTTACCCTTGTTAAAATTTAGGCAAATACTATATGATGTATTTTCTTGTATTCTTTTTCCATTGTCGTGAGGAAAATAAAAGTTACCTAAACTATAAATAATTAGTTTTTCATTTTTATATTCAAACCCCTGAGCAGTATGGGTATGCCCTCCGACTACTACAGCAGCCCCGGCACCGCAAAGACGATTATAAAAAGATCTTATTTCCGGTAGTGGAATTGAATAATGTTCTAATCCTGCATGTACAAGTACTATTACGTAATCAGTCTTTTTAGATAGTTTCTCAATATCAATAAATAAATTATCATAACCCATCCAAGCATAACCAAATGATTGTTCAGTAGTAAGAAATTGTCCAACTTGTGCTTCACAAATATTTATGAATCCAAAAATTAATCCATCTATCTCTTGAACTAATGGATGATATGTTTCATTCCAAGATAAACCAGCCCCAATAGACTTAGCACCGGTATCTGAAATAGCTTCTATCGTATATTTAACACCATCATAGCCTTGTTCTGTTATGTGATTATTTGCCAATAACATCAAATCAAAACCTATGTTTTTCAAATATGCCGCAGTACCGGGTTCTTGATGAGGGAAATTGACACTTTCTCCTACCTTTATTTCCGGACCTTCAAAATTACATATAGCGTAATCGGCTTTATTAACTTCTTTAATAAGATCTTCTCCAACAAAGCTATCGTTACCTTGCTTGTAATTTATAATATCACCACAAATAAATATCTTTGCCATTTCTGTTTAAACTATTGGGCTATTTGAAAATAAATTCTATTTTAATGATTTAATTTTATGTTTGATTTTTTTCCAATACAAGTTAATGAAAAATACCAATCCTACATTTGAAATATAACGTCCTAAATGATAATCTATGTAACTATATTTAGGCTTATTTTTATTAATAGATTCTAGTACTAAAGAACCTCTGTCATAAAGAAAAATATCATTACCCTCTCTGTTGTATTTTATATTCAATTCCCACGGACGCATACAAAGAGCAAATCCTTTTACACGTTTATATGGCAATTTAAATGGTGTCAATACATATCTTCCAACATATTTAGTTCGATTACCAAAAAAATCTACACTAAGTTCATTTTTATCCAAACCCAGCCATGATGCAATTTTTGTATTTTGTCCATATACATCATATTGCTCCAATTCAGATAAGTCTAGTAATTTATACTCTTTATATCCCTGCAATAAAGATACTTGTACTATACTACTATTACCTCCTCCATGTTCACCTCCTCCATCATTAAAATTAGTAGTTAATGATATATGTGGAAAAATAAAATAAGAATCTGTTTCTAACATATATGCATACACATATTTAGACCAAGCTCTAGTCCATTTTTTTATTGTATCATTCATGTCAAATGGTTCAAAATTCTCATCAAATTTTTCAATCCATTTTGAAATATTATTCCACATTCGTTCATTGATAATTTCTCCCCATGAACAAACCGTTTGCCAAGCAAATACATCAGAACCATTGTGAATGTGCTGGATAGGTAAATTGCTAAAGCCATCATACTCATTTTTATATAAAGCTATACCTGCAACCTTTTCATCATTACCATATTTATCTAAGGTAGACATTGCATAGTCATAAAAGTATGGAGATACAAAAAGATCGTCTTCTAATATAATGACCCCTTTGAAATATTTGGAGAGAGAAAAACATTGAAATATATGTTCTTTCAAACCAAGTCTATTTTCTTGAATATTAACATACTTAACTCCATGATTCCATTTAAAATTTTTGACAAAATCATAAAGTTCCAAATCGCCACTGGCATCTATGCTAATCACCAAAGGAATATCATTACTTTTATAGCTAGCAGAATTAATAGAATCCAATAGCCGAGCCAACCCTTTCAAACGATTGTAACCTATAGCTACTATAGCAATTTTATCTTTATTTATCGGATTATCAATATTTTTAATCATAATATTTTCTTAATAACTTTAGTTACAACAAACTTTGGATTACAACATATTGCTTTAATGAAATACTGCAAAAACTGAGAATATTTTTTTAGTTGAAAATAACAAATTGCGATATCATAATAATGATATGCTGCTAAATCTTTCCGTCGATTGAAATTTTCAGCAAAAAAACTCAAAAAATGCTTATGAAATATAATCATTCTTTCCCTAAAATTATTGTAGTATTCTCCCTTTGAATCACTTTGTCTGACACTTCCATGATTTACATATACATTAACTAATGATTCTGCAACATAATCAACTTTACACAACTGGCAAGCTCTGGCACACATTTCCCAATCAGATGCAATTCCTATTTCTTCTACAGATCTCCATCCCCCAAACTTTCTAAAGAATTCTGTTCGAAACATAAGAGTTGGTGTTCCTGATACGATAGGTTTAGCAATTACTTCATCTGCAACAAATCCGGATAATTGGGGATTATGCGTGTAAAGAAATTCATTATTTTTGGAACTATCATAATAACTCATCCAACAATATACAAATCCATAATCCTCCGATAAATTATCTAATAATTGCACTTGCTTTTCAATTTTGTTTGGCAAATACTCGTCATCACTATCCAAAAATGTAATATATTTACCATTGCACAATGAAACAGCATAATCGATAGTTTCTTTAATAGGCCAATTGTAATCAAGTTTTACAAACCTTAATCGAATATCATCAAATGTCGAAATAACTTCATCTGTATTATCATCCGATGCTCCATCTACTACAATATGTTCAATATTTTTACAAGTCTGAGATAATACACTTGAAACGCATCGTTTTAATAAATTACCCCTATTTCTAGTTATTGTAACTATTGACACCAATGATTCTTCCATACTATTTAACTTTTATCATTCGTAAATATTCATTCCAATCACCCATATCTTTCCAATCATTTTGACTGATGGGATATACTCCTACTCTACGATCTTCCGATTTCAGTTTTTCCATAAGATGTGTTATATGGTAAAATTCATCAGGAATATCCTCCAAAAGTGATGGTTCCAATATATATAACCCAGTGTTGATTTTGAAAGAAAGAGTAGGTTTTTCTTCTATAGATTCTAATAGTCCATTTTCGCTTGTAGTAATAGTGCCGTATGGTATAGAAAAAGTTTTAACTGCAGCTACTACAGTAAGTTCGTTTCTGTTTGCTCTATGATAATTCAATATTTCAGCAAAATCCTCTTCAATAAGAATATCACAATTAGAAACAAAAAATGTCGAATTAATTTTATCCTTTAATAAACGTAAACTACCGGCTGTTCCCAATGGCCTGTCTTCCTGAAAATAGTGAATGTTATATTCTTGATTATCTATGAATTCAAAATAATTTTTTATTGTATCAGCTTTGTAATTGACAGACATATAAAAATCATTACATCCATGACTTACAAATTTATCCATTATTGTTTCAACAATAGTTTTTTCACCTATCGGAATAAGAGGTTTTGGATATACGTTTGTAAGAGGTGACAAGCGTGTACCTTTTCCGCCTGCCATCACAACAACGGGAAGATTTATTTCTATATTATTATTATCCATTGGGGTATCCGCTAAAATTTCATCCCAAAAAATAACATTCACCAATCTTCCATCATCATCAACAATAGGCATTAATTCCGCACGTTTAGCAATCATCCACTCTTTTATAGTTTCATGTTTATCGTTTATGTTTGCATATATTTTATTGTCATTATTTACTATCTTTTCTATAGACGTATTTAGTGGAATATTTGCAATAATTGCACGTTGAAGATCTCCATTGGTAACAATACCAACGAATTTATCACCATCAAACACCAACATTAGTTTTGTATAGCTTTCATCCATCAGTTTCATAGTTTCTATAATGGACGCTTCAGTAGATACAATTTTTCTTTGAATACGCTCGGAATAATTCATAATAATTATTTTATTATTTTGGCAGGAACACCAACCGCTGTACAGTTACCAGGAAGGCTTTTAACAACTACAGCACCTGCTCCAACAGTTGTGTACTTTCCTATTTCCAATTGATTAATAATTTTTGCTCCAGTTCCTACATAAACTGATTCATTTATTTTTACTTCTCCACTTATATTGACGGAAGGCATAAATGATGAATAATTACCTATTATAGTATCATGTCCAACTGTACACATTAAATTTAATGTAACAAAGTTATTAATTTCTATATCTGTTGTCATAATACATCCTGCACAAATTACACACCCTTCTCCAATGTTAACACTATTTTTATCACCAATTAATACCGAAGGATGAATAAGTGTTGGAAAATCGATAAATGGATTGGTATATTTATTTCTTATTTTTTTCTTTAGTTCAGGTTCTCCCACTGCTACTACCAATGATAATGGTTCTGTAACTTTATTTATTTCATCATCACTACCAATAACTGGGTATGAATGAATTTTCTTGGATTTATCTGAATCAATAAAACCAATAAATTCATATATCGGAGATTGTTTGTTGATATCATTTATTAATGCAAGTACCTCTCGTGCAAAACCTCCTGAACCTACAATTGCTATTTTTTTCATTTCCTAGTTTATTTTATGCAAACTACTAGGAAAGTACATATTTTATATTTCTCTTATAAACTCAGCGGGACAACCGGCATAAATTCCTATCCTAGTAGTACTTTTATTAACTACTGATAATGAGGCGATTACCCTCCCCAGAAAAATTTACACCTTGATTTATAACTGACTGACTTCCAATAAATGTTGAATCAGCAACAGTGGCATCTCCATTAATAATCGCACCTGTAGAAATGTGACAATGACTACCAATATGTACATCGTGCTCAATATTTGCAAATGTATTAATGATTACATTCTCGCCAATTACTGCACCAGCATTTATAAATGCGTTGTGCATAACAACAGTTCCTGCACCTAATGTTGCATATTTCGAAACACGGGCAGTAGATGCCACTAATGTGACTAATTTTCCACCTGCTTCCAATACTTTGTTGTATAAACTAATTCTCAGCGATGGAATCTTGATAAAACCTATAGTAATAACAAATTCAGCTTTGTCAACATAATTAGGTATATCATCATCTACGCCAATAACCTTGTAATCCAACACCTTCTTACCTACATCTTTCAGTCTATCAAGAATACCCAAGATGTTGTATCCGGTAGATTCAGCTACATCAATGACAGACTTACAATGTCCGCCACCGCCGATTAAAATTAAAGGCTTTTTCATTATATTTTTACTGAACTAGGAATATTTACCACTCTATCTGCTAACCAAATACTATTACTTAAACCATCATTCTGACAATGTTCAAACATTGGTAAACGATTCATCAGTTCCCAAATTGGTCTGGTCATTACACCATTGTCATTAGTTTGTTGAAGAAATTCAAGTTGTGATTGTTTATCTTTTAGGATAACTACATTAAGCCAATAGTTAGATCTACAATCAGATGGTTCTGTAAAGAAATCAATATCTTCTATATTCTCAAAATATTCAGCATACCTAACAGCCGTTTCACGTTTATTCAATACAAACTCTTCCAAATGTTCCATTTGTGCACATCCTAATGCAGCATTAATATTGGGCATACGATAGTTATATCCAATATGATCATGAACAAACTCCCAACGATGAGGAACTTTTGCTTGTGTGGTCAAATGTTTAGCAAATTGTCCTAACTCTTCATCCATAAATAGTAGCATACCTCCACCACCTGTAGTAATGGTTTTATTACCATTAAAACTTATAGCTCCAACTTTTCCAAATGTGCCGGTATGTCTGCCTTTATAAAAACTACCAAGACTTTCTGCAGCATCTTCAACTAATTCGATATGCCATTCCTCACATACTTTTACCAATTCATCCAAATGCACAGGATGTCCGAAAGTATGCATCGGAACACAAGCTTTTATTCTTCTACTGGTTGTTTTATTATAGCAAGTGTCTTCTTTTATTTCTGCATTAACTTCCAACCACTCCCTTACAGCTTTTGGCGAAAGTCCCATTGTGTCTTTGTCAACATCAATAAATACTGGATGTGCACCAATATAACTAATGGCATTACACGTAGCAATAAATGTAAGAGCTTGTGTAAGTACTTCGTCGTTACGTTCAACACCTGCCAACATCATAGCCATGTGCAATGCGTTTGTTCCACTAACACATACAACGGCTTTTTTAGCTCCGGTATATTCAGCTACCATCTCTTCAAAACGGTCGACAAACTTTCCTACACTACTAACAAATGTTGAATCAATACACTCTTCCAAATATTTCTTTTCGTTTCCTACAAAAGCAGGAACTGAAAGAGGAACAAAATCATTTGTTTCGTACAATTTGTGTACAAACGTTATAAATTCACTATACATAAAAATTACATTTTTTGATCAAGATTTTTTCCTTTTTCTTCGTGTTCGAAATTCGGGATAAATCGTTTAATTGCTTCTACTACTTCCTCTTTTGTAAAAGATGGATTTGCAAATATGGCTTCCATTTCTGCAAAAAAGGTATCAATATCAGCCATCGGACGATGTTCGGATTCTTCTATAATACCAATTCCTTGAAAACGATTCATATCAAGTTTTTCGCCGGGAACATAAAATTCTTCGTATGCCTTTTCTCCGGTAGTGTCGCTTTTAAAATATACCACCGGATATTGATTTGTATCGTAAGACATATTGTTGGCAAACTTCTTGGCTTCATCATCGTTAGCACACTCTATCTTTTCGCAACCTATGGCTTTTACATATTCATTGCATATACTTGAAAAAGTAAGCATTTGGTCTTCGCCTAATTTTGGAAAGAATATCTCGCCATTCTTACCCAAAATACATGCCAACATACATATCTGTCCACTTTCGTCTAACGAGACAAAATAGCGTTTCACATCGTTAGGAGCTGCCAACGGCTGTTTCTTCTTCACTCGGTTTAGCCATCCATCAGGCAGCGAGCCATTAGAAAATGCCACATTGGCAAAACGTGCAGTAGTTACTTTAAACTTGGAAGTATAAGCCATAACCATGTCTTCCATTATGCGTTTGCTTGCTCCCATTATGTTTACAGGATTTGCAGCCTTGTCGGTAGAAACACAGAAGAAATGTTTGGGCGGATATTCGCACAACAAATCCATAAACTTCTTGGCTTTTATATCGTTGTTTTCTATCAATGCTTGCACACTATATTTATCTTTTTCGCTACGCACATGTTTATGAGCCGAAAAGTTTGCTACGATATCAAAGCCTTTTTCTTCGCGAAAGATACGTGCAAATATAGGATCTGCAAAATTTAATGTATATGTTCTGTATTCAGCAGGAACATACATATTATATGTAGAACGTATGTCACGTGTTAATTCAGCCAAACCATTTTCATTTAAATCGATAACAACGAGTTTAGATGGTTTGAACGGAAGTATAGCACGAATAAAAGACGAGCCGATAGTACCGGCACCACCAATCACACAAACACTCTTATTTTCTATTTCTTGGCGTAATTGTTCTCTATTATTTTTGATATCAGAAGCAAAAAGACTTTCTGAACGTTTCGTTATATTTTCTGATATAAATTTATTCAGATTAAACATATTTATATTTTTTATCTTTCTTTATACATTTCTTCGTAGTACTTCTGATAGTCGCCGGAAGTTACGTTGTCCAGCCATTGTTGATTATCCAAGTACCAACGAACGGTTTTTTCTATTCCTTCTTCAAATTGCAGACTTGGTTCCCAGCCAAGCTCTTTTTGCAGTTTTGTCGAGTCTATCGCATAACGCATATCGTGTCCTGCTCTGTCGGTTACGTATGTGATAAGGTCTAAATCCGGGAATGCGCTATCAGGCAGTGAGCTTTGAGCAGTGAGTTGTGAGCAGCTCATCGCTCGTTG
>JAEIGA010016638.1_pt1 | contig 11183 bp, 10 predicted proteins | sample 9270691 | NCBI WGS metagenome assembly JAEIGA01 (sample SAMN17057246, study PRJNA624740) | gut metagenome | biome: biome; isolation source: fecal sample | host: Bos grunniens | place: China: Xizang | collected 2019
GAACATTTTTTTCTTTTAATTTTTCTAGTACTTCATTTGTAAAATGAAGTCCTGCAGTTGGTGCTGCTGCACTACCATAATATTTCGCATAAACTGTTTGATAACGATCTTCTTCTTGTAGTTTTTCATGAATATATGGTGGAAGTGGCATTTCACCTACTTTTTCAAGTTTTTCTAAAAAGATTCCTTCATAATTCATTTTAAAAGTTCTTAGACCATCTTCACCAAGTCCAATACAAGTTGCAGTAAATTGATTATCACCGAAAACAATTTCTGTTCCAATTTTAACTCTTTTTGCTGGTCTTGTTAAAGCTTCCCAAGTATCAGTTTCTAATTCTTTTAAAAGTAATACTTCAATCGAAGCATTAGTTTCTTTTTTAGTTCCATATATTCTTGAAGGAATTACTTTAGTATCATTAAATACTAAACAATCATTTTCTCCAAGCATATCAACTATATCTGAAAAAATGTGATGATTAATCGTTTTTTCTTGTTTATCAAGTACTAAAAGTTTTGAAGTGCTTCTTTCCTTAAGCGGTGTTTGAGCAATCAATTCTTCCGGTAAATGATAATCGTATTCATCTACTCTCATACTATTTCACCTTTTTGATATTTAAATGATTATATGCTTTTTCTGTTGCTGCACGACCTCTTGGAGTTCTTACAATAAAACCTGCTTGTAATAGATATGGTTCATTTACATCTTCAAGTGTTACTGTTTCTTCAGAGATTGTTGAAGCTAACGCATCTAGTCCAACTGGACCACCATTGAATCTTTCAATTAAGACTTCCAAATATCTTCTATCTGTTTGATCTAAGCCTGATGCATCAATATTTAATTTATTTAAAGCATAATCAGCTGTTAATTTATTAATTGTTTCTTCATTATTATATTGAGCAAAATCACGAATTCTTTTGAATAATCTATTCGCAATTCTAGGTGTTCCTCTAGAACGTTTTGCAAGTTCTAAGCTTGCATCTTCATCAATTTCATAATTGAAAATTCTAGAAGTTCTTTTAATAATTTGTTTTAGTTCTTCACTTGTATAATAATTTAATTGATGAACAATACCAAATCTATCACGAAGTGGAGCTGTTAAATCTCCAAAACGTGTTGTTGCACCAACTAATGTAAAAGGTGGTAAATCAATTCTTAAAGTCATTGCTCCACTATCTTTACCCATTACAATATCGATTGCATAATCTTCCATTGCTGAATATAAGATTTCTTCAACTACTTTAGGAATTCGATGAATTTCATCGATAAATAAAATATCACCAGCATCAAGTGATGATAAAATTGAGGCTAGGTCGCCTGGTCTTGATAATGCAGGACCTGTAGTTACTTTTACTTTAGTACCCATTTCATTCGCAATAACATATGCTAAAGTAGTTTTACCAAGTCCTGGAGGACCATAAAGTAAGACGTGATCTAAACTTTCTTTACGTTTTTTGGCTGTTGTGATGAATATGTCAAGCATTTCTTTTAGTTCACTTTGTCCAACATATTCACTTAACTTTTGTGGTCTAAGAGTTTGTTCTTCTTCGTCAAAAGATGTGAAAGTTTGATTAACTAAACGTTCTTCCATAGTCTCCTCCTATTGCTTTCTTATTATACCACTTTTTTCGTTTTTTGGCAAAACATTTGAATATTGATTAATAATAACTCTTTATTTAATCTCTTTATTATTAGAATGTTTTTTGTTATAATTGATATGAGGTGAAAATCATGTATGATTATATAAAAGGTACTGTAACAAACATTGAACCAAATACAATTACATTGGAATGTTACGGCATTGGATATTTATTAAAAACTGCCAATCCTTATAGTTTTAAAATCAATGATGAACTTAAAGTATATACTTATCAACATGTTCGTGAAGACTTAATTGAGTTATATGGATTTTCAACAATTGATGAAAGATTAATGTTCATTAAACTAATTAATGTAAAAGGTCTTGGTCCAAAAGGCGCACTTGCGATACTTGCAGCTAGCACTGTTCAAGAAATTGTTTCTGCTATTGAAAATGGTGATCCTAATTACTTTAGAAAGTTCCCTGGCATTGGTACTAAAGGTAGTCAACAAATTATCCTTGATTTAAAAGGCAAACTAGATTTTGGAAAAGTTGAGTCAAAATCAAACGAAGATTTAACAAATCTAATAAGCGCCTTAAAAGCACTAGGTTATAATAGTAGTGAAATCAAAACAATTACGAAAGATTTTAAAATTAGTGACTATCCATCATTAGGCGATGCTGTAAAAGCTGCATTAAAGAAATTAACAAAATAAATTAAAAACAAGAAGCATTTGCTTCTTGTTTTTTACTTAATATTTAGATAGTTTTATAAAAATAACTCTATCGTTATTGTTTAGTAACAATAACTTTTCTTGTTAATAGAATATCTTGCTCTTTACCAAATCTAGGATCAGTATGTACATTACAAGTAATAATATATTCTCCATCATTAGCTGGAATATCAAATTCTATATCACTAGTATTTTCAAATACTTTACTAATCTCCATACCATCAATAGCAACACTTACTGTAAATCTTTTTACTGAACTATAAATTTTTAGTTTAATAGTTGTTGTTTCTTCATCATGGGTAGTTACTTTGATATCTTGGGTAGTTTCATTTTCGTAATCATCTACAAAATAAACTATAGCATTTGAATTTTCATAATTATGAACTGCTCGGTCTAAAAAGAAATCTAAAACATAAAAGATTACAAGAGTAATTGCAGAATAGAAAAGGAACCAACCAAGTCTTTTGTACCAAGTGTCTTTAGTCATTAAAATCTAAAGCCTCCTTTATTCTTCCCTTTACCTTTTTTTGCTTTTTGTTGTGGCATATTAGGCATGTATCCACCTCTTGCCATCTTTTCCATTTGTTGTTCATCAAGACCCATCATTTGTTTCATTTGTTTCTTCATTGTATCAAATTGTTGAGTTAAATTGTTTACTTCAGGATAACTTCTACCACTACCTCTTGCGATACGTTCTTTTCTTGAACGACTACTTGCAATAAGTTCTGGATTTTTTCTTTCTTCAACAGTCATTGATCCAATAATAGCTTCAATATATGCAAATTTCTTATCATCGATATCAATATTTTTAAGTTTAGATCCAAGTCCTGGAATCATGCCAAGTAAGCTTTTTAATGATCCCATTCGTTTAATCATCTTAAGTTGTTTTAAGAAGTCATTATAGTTGAAATATCCTTTTTCAAGTCTTTCAGCCATATTAAGAGCTTCAGTTTCATCAATGTTTTCTACTGCTTTATCAATTAATGTTAAAACATCACCCATTCCAAGAATTCTACTTGCCATACGTTCAGGATGGAAGATTTCAATTTGGTCAAGTTTTTCACCCATACCACAGAATTTAATTGGAATTTGTGTCATATAACGAATAGATAAAGCGGCACCACCACGAGTATCACTATCAAGTTTTGTTAAGATACATCCAGTAACATCAAGTTTTTGATTAAATTGCATTGCTACATTTACAGCATCTTGACCAGTCATAGCATCAACAGCAAGTAAAATTTCTTGTGGCTTAGCGATTTTCTTAATGTTAACAAGTTCATTCATTAATGCTTCATCAATTGATAAACGACCAGCTGTATCGATAATAACTAAGTTATTATTCATCTTTTTAGCATGGTTTAAAGCATTTTCAACAATAACTTCCGGTTTAACTAAAACACCTTGTTCAAAAACATCGATTCCAAGTTGTTTACCAAGTGTTACAAGTTGGTTTACTGCTGCAGGACGATATACGTCAGCTGCAACTAACAATGGACGAAGATTATGGTGTTTTCTTAAATAGTTAGCAAGTTTACCAGCATGTGTAGTTTTACCACTACCTTGTAGCCCGGCAAGTAAGATAACTGTTGTACCATTTGGATTTAGATTAATTGGTACAGCTTCTTCACCCATTAATTTTTTTAATTCTTCATCAACAATTTTTAATACTTGGTCACCTGGAGTTAATGATTTCATTACTCTTTCACCAAGGGCTTTTTCTTTTACGTCATTAATAAACGCTTTAACTACTTTATAGTTAACATCGGCTTCAAGTAAGGAAACCCTTACTTCCTTCATCATTTCGTCGATATCATTTTCGTTAATTCTACCACGTCCACTTAAACGACGTAAGGCCATTTGAAATCTTTCAGATAAACTTTCAAAAGGCATCTATATCACTCCATTTCTTTAATTTTATTTAATAACTCCATACATTTTGGTTCATCTTTATACTCTTCTTCAAGCTTTTCAAAGATTGTATATTTTTTAAATAAATTAAGTGATTCTTCAAAATGTTCAAGATTCTTAACAGCATTTTTTAATGCATCGTGTACAGCATTACGACTAATACCAAATTCTTCAGCTATTTCATGAAGACTAAAGTCATTTTCGTAATAAGCAATAAATAGTTCTTTTTGTTTTTCTGTCAACAAGTTTCCATAGAAATTAAATAACATTTGGTAATAAGTTTTCTTTTCTAAAAGATTATTCATCTTCATCACCAAATAGTCCATAAATATAATCTTCTAGGTCAAAGTATTCAAGATCATCCATCTTTTCACCTAAACCAATAAATTTAATTGGTAAATTATATTTATCTCTAATTGCAAGAACAATTCCACCTTTACTTGTTCCGTCAAGTTTAGTAAGAACTACTCCTGTAACATCAGTAATTTCTTTAAATGCTTCAGCTTGTGATAAGCCATTTTGTCCTGTTGTTGCATCAATTACTAAAAGTGTTTCATGTGGTCCATTTGGAACTTCTTTTTGAATAACTCGATTCATTTTTTCAAGTTCTTTCATAAGATTAGATTTGTTTTGTAAACGACCAGCAGTATCACATAATAATACATCATAGTTTTCGTTTTTAGCTTTAATAATAGCATCATAAATAACACTAGAAGGGTCACTACCAGGAGCTTTTGTTACTACATCAACACCTAGTCTTTCTCCCCAAACTTTTAATTGATCGATTGCACCTGCTCTAAATGTATCACCTGCAGCAAGTAAAATCTTCTTACCTTCTTCTTTTAATCTGTTAGCGATTTTAGCGATTGTTGTTGTTTTACCAACACCATTAACACCAACAAATAAAAGGACACCAAGTTCATTTTCTGGTAAATTTAAACTTGTATCAATAATTTCATTTTTTAAATATAGTTCAAACATTTTATCGACAATAATTGGTTGTAATTCATCAGCAGAATGAATTCCTTCAACTCTTTCATCATCTTTTAATTCTTCAATGAAATCAAGTGTTGTTTCAACACCAATATCAGCCATAATAAAAATGTCTGTTAAATCGTCAAATAAATCTTCTGTTATTTCGTCATAGCTTTGGAATAAACCTTTTAATTTATTTAAAAGACCATTTCTTGTCTTTTCCATTCCTAAGCGATATTTATTAGCTTTTTCTAAAGCTTTATTATCTTGATTTTTCTTTTTCTTAAACATTGAAAAGAAACCCATAATTTCACCTTTTATCTTTCTTTTGATATTATACTATATTTTAATCATTTTGTAAATACATTTGGAAATAAAAAGAAGCCCTGGGGGAACAGGGCTTCTCCTATGTTAATTAACATATGTGTAGGGGATATGTGTACCGTACGAATACCATACGGCAAAATAATTATAACAAATATTCGACAATTTGTCAATAGATTTTTTAAATTTTTACATATTTTTTTAAGATATTATTTTTTTCGCTTCTAATCGTTCTTTTGCGCGACGTTCACGGTTTGTTTTACATTTTTCGTTACCACAAACCACTTCATCGTTAACAACAATCATTGGACCTTCGCACACAGGACAAATTTCACCATTTGGAAGTCCTGAATAAGTTGCACGACATTTTGGGAATAAACTACATGCATAGAATAATGTTCCTTTATTACGTCCGCGAACATTAATTCTTTCTACTAGTTCGCCTTCTTTACAAAGTGGACATTGATGTCCTGTACGAACTGGTTCAACTTTTGGTTTTTTCTTAATAAATTTACAATGTGGATATCCAGAACATGCTGTAAATTCGCCAAATGGTCCACGTCTAATAAATAGTGGTAAACCACAATCAGGACAGAATTCATCAGTCATTTTTGGATAAAGCTTAATCATGTTATCTCTAGCATTTTCAATTAAAGGTGCAAATTGATCATAGAAAGCTTTAATTTCTTCATACCAAACCGCTTGTCCTTCACTTATTGCATCGAGTTTGTTTTCCATTTCAGCAGTATATTTAACATTAATAATTGAATTAAAGAATAAATCTAATTGTTCACTTGTAAGTCTTCCTTGTTCGCTAGGAACAAAAGAACGTTTGTCCATTGTAACATAACTTCTAATTCTTAATGTTTCCATTGTAAGAGCATAAGTTGAAGGACGACCGATTCCTAAATCTTCCATTTTCTTAATTAATCTTACTTCTGTATAACGATATGGTGGATTTGTATACTTTTGTTCACTCTTGATTTCTTCTTTTGATAAAATCTCACCAACTGTAAGTTCAGGAAGACCCGATAATACTTCTTGTTCTTCACCTGTTACTTCATCATACAATCTTTGGAAACCATCAAATAATACAACTTCTCCACCACAAGCAAATTTATAATCACCAGCTGTTAATAAAACATCTGTATCTTCAACTAATGTATCAGCCATATTTGAAGCTAATGCACGATTATAAATAATTGAATAAATCTTAAATTCATCATTTGATAAATACTTTTTCATTTTACTAGGAGTTCTATCAAGTGATGTAGGTCTGATTGCTTCATGGGCATCTTGAATTCTTTGACCTTTTTTTGTTTTTACTTTGTATCCTTTATAATAGTTTTCACCATAGTTTTTTACAATATATTTCTTTGCTTCTTTTAAGAAGTCATCAGATAAACGAACAGAGTCCGTACGCATATAAGTAATTAACCCAACACGTTCTTCACCGATATCAATACCTTCATAAAGTTTTTGTGCAACAAGCATTGTACGTTTAGCATTAAATTTAAATCTCGCACCAGCATCTTGTTGTAGTGTTGATGTAATGAATGGAGCTTTAGCAGCTTTTTTACGTTCTTTCTTTTCAACTGATTGAACAACAAAATCTTTATCTTGTAAATAATCAACAACTTTTTGAGCTGTTGTTTCATCATGTAATTCAATCTTACCATTTAAATCTTCAACAAGCTTAGTTTTAATAACATTTTCATCTTTTTTTAAGAATGCAAATAAATCCCAATATTCAAGTTTTTCAAATGCTTCAATTTCTTTTTCACGATCAACAATTAGTTTAAGCGCAACACTTTGTACACGTCCTGCTGATTTAGAACCAATTTTTTGTTGAAGAAGGCTTGATAATCTAAAACCGATGATACGGTCAATTATTCTTCTTGATTCTTGTGAATGTACTAAATCCATATTTACTTGTCGTGGATTTTCAATAGCATTTAAAACAGCAGTCTTAGTAATTTCATTGAAAACTACTCTTGAAAACTTACTTGGATCTTGTTCTAACACTTCTTGTAAGTGCCAACTGATTGCTTCTCCCTCGCGGTCGGGGTCGGTTGCAAGATAAATGTGTTCTGCTTCTTCAGCTAAACGTTTAAGTTCATTAACTGTTTCTTGTTTTTCAGATAAGATACTATATTCTGGTTTAAAGTTATTGTTAACATCAACACCAAAACCACCTTTACCTTTAATTTTTAAGTCTCTAATATGACCTAAACTAGAAGCAACTTTATAATCACTTCCTAAGTAATGTTCAATTGTTTTAGATTTTGATGGTGATTCAACTATTAGTAATTTCATATAAACATCCCTTTTCCATTAGTCTTGTCCTTTATTTTAACAAACAAATTTTAAATTGTAAAGTAAATTGATTTTATAAAATCATTTTTTTCTTAATATCTTTATATTTATATTATTAGTATTATTTAAATATTATACTAAAAAACTGTTTATATAAAAAAGGTTAGATCAATATCTAACCTTAATTTTCAAATATATAATTAACTTTTATTAGTAAGTTCTAAGCAAGCTCTTACTGGTTCATAAGTTAAACGATGATGTTTAGTTACCCCAAGTACAGATAATTGTTTTTTATGAAAAGGAGTTGGATATCCTTTATTCTTTTCCCAATCATAACCAGGATATTCTTTGGCAAGTTCAGTCATCAAATCATCCCTTATGACTTTCGCAACAATACTCGCACATCCAATGGTATAACTTCTTTCATCACCTTTGATTATACTTTCATATGGGATTTCAGTATGGATCTTCATCGCATCCGTAAGAATATAATCTGGTTTTATATGAAGTTTTTTAAGTGCTTCTTCCATAGCTTTTCTTGATGCTTCTAAAATATTAATTCGATCAATTTCTTCATTGCTAATTGCAACAACAGCATAACTAATTGCTTCTTGCAAGATTTTTTCTTTTAAGATTCTTCTTGTTTTATCGGTTAATTTTTTAGAGTCAGTTACACCTTCAATATTACTATCATTTGGCATAATAATAGCACAAGCATAAACAGGACCAGCAATACATCCTCTTCCAACTTCATCACAACCAGCTATATAATTAAAGCCTTCACTGTTTAATCTTTTTTCAAATTCACGATTGTCCATATTAAAACTCATCTAATGTAATTTGTCCTAAATAACCATTTCTTAAATCATTTAGAATTAACATACATATTCTATTATAATCTATTTCATTATTTGTATAAAGTTTTTTTGCCTTTCCAACTTTTAACAAATAATCACTTTCTTCTTCACTTACTTCATAACGCTTTTGTAATGAACCAGGATACTTTTTCTTTAAAAGATCAATTCCATAATTTAAGACATCTTCTAAAGGTAAAATATTGTCTTTGATTGCACCTGATAAAGCTAAATTAAAGCCAACTTCTGGATTTTCAAATTTAGGCCAAAGTACACCTGGTGTATCTAGAAGTTCAAGATCTTGATTTAACTTAATCCATTGTTGTGTTTTTGTAACACCTGGTTTATCCCCAACAGATGCAATTTTTTTACCAGCTAAATTATTAATAAGCGTTGATTTACCAACGTTTGGAATACCAACAACCATCGCTTTTAAAGCTTTTGGTCTAATGCCTTTTAAGGCATCTTTTTTACGTTTTTCTTCCATTAATTTAATAACAGCTTTCATTACTATTTTAGAAGCATCATTTGCTTTAGCATTGACACTAACAGCAATATTACCATCTTTAGAATAGTAATCACACCATTTTTGTGTATCAACTGGATCAGCTTTATCTTTTTTTGTTAATACATATAATATTTTTTTGTTTTGAAATTTTCGATAAACTTCTGGATTAAATGAAGATTTAGGTACTCTTGCATCTAGCAGTACAATTACTAAATCAACAAATTTTAATTTTTCATCCATTTCTCTAAATGCCTTAGCCATATGGCCAGGGTACCATTGAATCATATTTTCCTCCTATTGAACTTTTTCAAATTTTAAAAAGTTTGTCATTCGATATTTAATTATTCCAATTATATCTTCTTCTTTTACTAGTCCCATTTTTCTACTGTCAACAGAATTAGTTCTGTTATCACCAAGAACAAAATAGAAACCTTCAGGAATTACAAATTGACCAGATCCATTATCAACACATCTTTCTGCACTAATATCACAAACGTGTTTCCAACTGAATGGGTAACTACTTGATAATGATTCATAATAAGTGTTATGAATATCACCATTGAAGAATGTTTCTTCTACTCTTTGACCATTTACAAAAAGATATGTTACTCCACCAATTTCTTTATAATCGATATAATCACCTGGCATACCAATAATTCTTTTTACATATAGTGTTTCATAATTGTTATTATTATAAATTGTTTGTAAATTTTGGTAATAAGATACTTTAACATCAATTACAACAATATCAAATCTTTCATATGTGTTATCATAAGTTAATACTAATTGTTCATCAGGATATAATGTTGGAGCCATTGAAGTACCATCAACAACTGTAATTGTAAAAACAAAACTAAATAAGAATGATGATATCGCAACACATATAGGAACAATTACAACCCATTCTAATAATTCAATTACTGTTTTTAAACTTTTTGTTGAAAGTTTAATTACAAATTTAAATTTAGATAAAAATAACAAAACTAAACCAGTTGCGGAAATAATACTTGAAGCAAGCATAACATATTTTATATATGCAAACATTCCATTAGTTTGAACTTCTGCATTATCTTGTAAGTTTTTAAATGGATCAAATATTTTACAAATATAATATATGATTGTTGCAGTACAAAAACTAATTAATAGTTTTAATAGTCTCTGATATGCTTTCTTTTTAATTTCTAAATTTTCTTTTGCGATTTGTTCAATTGGATCGATTGTTTGTTCAGGATTTAAAGACTCGTCTTGAACATCATTGGAAGCTTCATCATCGACTACAGTTTCATCGTTTGGAATATCTTCTACTTTAGTTTCTTCAACTTGTGGAGCTAATTCAGTTTGATTTTCTAATAATTCTTTTTCTGGAGTCATAATTCACCTATTAATTTTCATCAAGAATGCGGAACAATTCTTCTTCTGTTACTAATACTTCTCTTGGTTTACCTTTGATTGTTCCTGACATAATACCAAGTCTTTCCATTTTTAATAAAAGACGATTGGCTCTATTAAATGAAATGTTAAAGATTTGCATTAAACGGTTACTTGAACCAACATTATTACGAACAGCATAAATTGCTACTTCTTCAAATATTTCATCTTCTTCATCATCAGCATCTAATGTTTCGGCTTTTGCTTGAATCTCATTTTCATCAACAAGATATGTTATTTCATTATGTCTACTTAAGTAATCAACAATGTCACCAATTTCTTCTTCAGTAACGTATGCACCTTGAATACGTTCTTCTCCTTGTTCATTGCTATATAACATATCACCCATACCAAGTAGTTTTTCAGCACCACCATGGTCTAAGATAGTTGATGAGTCAACAGCTGATGTAACTTTAAATGCAATACGTGTAGGAATGTTATTTTTCATTGTTCCTTTAATAACATCTGTTGATGGACGTTGTGTAGCAACAATAATGTGAATACCTGCAGCACGAGCTTTAGCACCAATACGATGAATATAATCTTCAACATCAGC
>JAEIGA010016639.1_pt1 | contig 11182 bp, 8 predicted proteins | sample 9270691 | NCBI WGS metagenome assembly JAEIGA01 (sample SAMN17057246, study PRJNA624740) | gut metagenome | biome: biome; isolation source: fecal sample | host: Bos grunniens | place: China: Xizang | collected 2019
GACCCCGTGAAGGAAGCCAAGGAGAACTGGGTCACTGCCCGCCGCGCCATCCTGCGCAAGCCCATTGACCGTATCGGTTACGGCGGCTATCTGAAGCTGGCCCTGCAGTTCCCCGAGTTTATCGACTATGTGGAGTCTGTCTGCAACGAGTTCCGGGAACTGTATGAGAACATCAAGGGTACCACTCCCTACTGCGTCAAGACCGTGGCTGTGCTGAACAGCTGGGGCAAGATGCGGGCCTGGGGCTGCCACATGGTCCACCATGCCCTGTACCAGAAGCAGAACTACTCCTACGCAGGTATCATCGAAGCCCTGTCCGGCGCTCCTTTCGATGTGAAGTTCATTTCCTTTGACGATATCCGCAAGGATCCCACCATTCTGGATTCCATCGATGTCATCATCAACGTCGGTGACGGCGATACCGCCCATACCGGCGGCGCTGAGTGGGAGGATGCGGTTGTTTCTTCCGCAGTCCGCAAGTTTGTCCATAACGGTGGCGGCTTCATCGGTGTCGGCGAACCCACCGGTCACCAGTACCAGGGTCATTACTTCCAGCTGGCAAACGTGCTGGGTGTGGAGAAGGAGACCGGTTTCACTCTGAACTATGACAAGTATAACTGGGATGCAAAGGGCGATCACTTCATCCTGGCTGACGTAGCCGGTGAGGTGGACTTCGGCGAGGGCAAGAAGAGCATCTACGCTTATGAAGGCACCGACATTCTGGTTCAGAAGGACAAGGAAGTCCAGATGGCAGTCAATGCCTTCGGTGAAGGCCGCAGCGTCTACATCTCCGGCCTGCCCTATTCCTTCGAAAACAGCCGTGTTCTGTACCGTGCCATCCTGTGGGCTGCCCATGGCGAGGAGATCCTCAACAAGTGGTTCTCCACCAACTACAACGTGGAGGTTCACGCTTTCGTTGCCAACGGCAAGTACTGCGTGGTCAACAACACCTACGTTCCCCAGGATACCACTGTCTACACCGACAGCGGCAGCTTCGATCTGCACCTGGAAGCCAACGAAATCCGTTGGTACAGCATCTGATAAAACAGCAAATGCACCTGTGATTCTTCACAGGTGCATTTTATTTTTGCAGAGTTCTGAGATGGTTCCCGGAAGAAGGGGGATGTTCCTTTACAAAACGGGATGACTGTGGTATAATACGCATTATTATAAATTATTTTGGGGTGGTATTGCCTTTTTTCGGAAACCTTGTGAGATATGCTTCCGGATTGTTATTCAGAGAAAAGGTTTATACACGAAACGTTTTCAGAAGGGATATACCATGAAAAAGACTGCAGCACAGATTAAAATTGCGATGTTCGGTCAGAAGCGTGTTCCTTCACGGGAAGGCGGCGTGGAGATCGTGGTGGAAGAAATTTCTTCCCGGATGGTACAGCTGGGCAACAGTGTCACCTGTTATAACCGCCGTGGTCACCATGTCAGCGGCGCTCAGTTTGATACGGCAACAGCCGGTGATTTCCGGGGGATACGGATCAAGTCTGTTCCCACGATTGAAAAAAAGGGTCTGGCGGCAGTTACATCCTCTTTCTTTGCGGCACTGTGCTGCGGATTTGGAAACTACGATGTGATACATATCCATGCGGAAGGCCCTGCTTTTTTCTCCTTTATTCCCCGATGGCTGGGTAAAAAGGTGATCTGCACGGTCCACGGCCTGGACTGGAGCCGGGAAAAGTGGAAGTCCGGTTTTGCATCCAAATTCATCCGGCAGGGTGAACGGAACGCGGTGCGGTTCTGCCATGAGATTATTGTTCTCAGCAAGGCGGTCCAGGATTATTTCCGGGATACTTATGGGCGGGAGACAAGACTGATTCCTAATGGTGTGAACCGTCCGATACCGATCCCGGTACAGCTGATCCGGGAGGAATTTGGCCTGGAAGGACAGGATTACATCCTCTTCCTGGGCAGACTGGTTCCAGAAAAAGGCCTGCGTTATCTCATTGAAGCCTTCCGGTCGGTGGATACCCGAAAGAAGCTGGTAATTGCCGGTGGTGCCAGCGATACGGACAGTTTTGCTGAGGAACTGCGTAATATGGCAGAAGGGGATGACCGGATCCTGTTTACCGGTTTTGTTCAGGGGCAGCTGCTGGAGGAACTGTACAGCAATGCCTATGTCTATACCCTGCCGTCTGACCTGGAGGGTATGCCCCTGAGCTTGCTGGAAGCTATGAGCTACGGTAACTGTTGCCTGGTGTCAGATATTCCGGAGTGTGCCGATGTGGTGGAGGATAAAGCGTTAGTATTCCGCAGAGCGGATGTGGATGATCTGCGGAAAAAATTGCAGGAAGCCTGCGATCACCCGGAGACTGTCCGGAAACGGAAAGAACAAGCCGCGGATTTCATCTGCGATAAATACAATTGGGACAGTGTCGTGGCACAGACTATGGAACTGTACCGGTGAGGGATACTATGAAAGTATTGTTGGTCAATAAATTTCACTACCGTAAAGGCGGCAGCGAAACCTATTATTTTACCCTGGCGGATGCACTGAAGCAAGCCGGTCATGAAGTGATCTTCTTCGCCATGGAGGATCCTGAAAAAAATCTGCCCTGTGATCAGGAACGGTATTTTGTGTCCAATGCTTCTGTAACCGGTGGCATCAAAAGCAAACTGAACATGATCCTGCATCTGACTTATTCCAGGGAAGCTTACAGAAAGATGAGACAGCTGCTGCAGGCGGAAAAGCCTGATCTGGTGATTCTGAATCTGGTTCATAAGCAGATTACCATGTCCATAGTGGATGCCATCCGGAATTTTGATCCTAAAATCCCCATTTTTTGGACCATGCACGATCTGATTGCGGTCTGCCCCTCCTACACCATGCGGGACGGCAGCGGCAATATCTGCGAAAAGTGCCTGGGTGGTAATTACGTCCACTGCATTAAGAATAAATGCATGAAGGGCAGTGCTCTGATGAGTGTTCTTTCTGCCTATGAAGCTGCGTATATCCGAAAGAGAAAATGGTATGACGATATTGACTTGTTTATCAGCCCGTCTGATTTCCATCGGGGCAAGCTGATGGAGGCAGAATTTACCAGACGGCCTATCGTTACCATGCGTAACCCTCTTCCTGTGGATACGGTGTTTGAAAGTTCCGGATCTGATGGAGATTACATCCTGTATTTTGGTCGGTTGTCTCCGGAAAAGGGTGTGCACACCTTAATCGAAGCAGCTAAAATCTGCGGCTGCCATCTTGTGATTGTGGGTACAGGCCCCCAGGAACAGGAACTGAAGGCATTGGCCGAAGGCAGTGCCAACATCGAATTCAAGGGCTTCCAGACAGGAGAAACGCTGAAAAATTACGTAAGAAACAGTCGTTGTGTTGTTATGCCGTCCGCATGCTATGAAAACGGACCGTACAGTGCTATGGAGGCCATGTCCATGGGCAAGCCGCTCATTGTATCCTGCCTGGGTGGCCTGCCGGAACTGGTGGAAGACGGTGTAAATGGCTATGTTTATGGAAGAACGGCAGAGGAACTGGCAGATAGCATTGAAAAAATGCAGAAGCTGGATGATGATGCGTACCGTAATATGACGCAGGTTACACTGCGGAAGGCTGAAGAAATGTTTGACGCCAGGAACTATGTGCAGGAAATCCAGAGACAGTATCATCATATTAAAAATCCTGCTAATAGTCACAGAATTTAGCGGAATGTTGGATAACAGTCAGAAAAGATAGATTTAAATGACACATAAAATGAGATTTAAAAATATCATTATAAGTGGAATCAGCTGGGCAATTGCGGCAGCAGTGGCATTTTTTGCAGTAAATCTGCTTTGCTGTTTCTATGAACGTCCTACTGCATGGTATGATACACCCAATGGTCCTAATCCGTCAGGATGGCGGCCGGGATCCGTTTTGGTACATGGTACAGAAGGATATGGCGTTGTCAGAGTGGATGAAAACGGATATTTAAATCCCGCAGGAAAACTGCAGGACGGCTATGTCCTGATGATGGGTTCCTCCCATACCCAGGGTAAGGAAGTACCGGCAGAAAAAAAGTACTCTGCACGGGTAAACGCATATTTTGCAGAAGACAATGATACGTTGTTTGCGTATAATATTGCCAGCGATGGTAATTTCCTGCCTTCACTGATCAGACATTTTCCGGCAGCGGTACAAGCTTTTCCGGATGCGGCTGTAATAACAGTGGAAGTTGCTTCTGTGGATTTTTCCGAGGAAGAGCTGGAGAACGCACTGCAGCAGGTTTCTTATGTTGCGGAAAACAGTGTTGGATCACAGTATCGGAATGCAGGTACTGGAGCCCGAATCAAGAACTTTATCAAAGAAAGTTTTCCGATGCTCAGCCTGATCAAGTCGAAACTGAAAACTGCAGCTGCTGTGCAGACAAAGGCCGCAGGAAAGACAGCAGAAATATCTGACCAGCAGAATGAGAAGCAATATGGAGATATTTACAATCAGGCAATGGAACTTATCCGATCGGAAACAGACTGTCCGGTTATTTTTATCTACCATCCTTCTCTGAAGCTGAATGATGACGGCTCTGTGAATGTACAGTACAGTAAAAACTGGGCACTGTTCCAGGCGGCGTGCAGTGACAATAATATTTCCGTTATTGACATGGGTCCCATTTTTGAACGCTGGTATTATGAGCACAGGCAACTTCCTTATGGCTTTTCCAATACGACTCCCGGATCCGGTCATCTGAATCATGTTGGGCATCAGCTGATTGCAAACACGCTGATCGGCTGCTTGGAGGAGGTAATGCAGTGATTTTTTATTCACTACCGTTTTTGGTGCTGTTTCTGGCGTCTACTGTTTTCTTTCATCTGGCCAAAACACAAAAACAGCAGCATGGGGTCATATTGCTGACCAATATCCTGTTTTATGGCTTCTGGGATGTCCGCTTTCTGGCATTGCTGTTGGGAATGATTGGCATCTGCTATGCATCTGGGCTGGGATATCAGAAAAACAAACACATGGTGTGGATTGCAATACCTGTAACGACAGGCATTGCAATGTTGTGTATTCTGAAGTACTACAATTTTTTCCTGGAATCCTTCTGCCGGATGCTGGGTATTACTAATGGGTTTACTCTGCAGATCATTCTCCCACTGGGTATATCTTTTTATACATTCCAGGCATTGAGCTATATATTTGATGTAAAAAATGAAAAGATTCCGGTGGAAAGAAATTTCGTGAAGCTGGCTGCGTATATTTCTTTTTTTCCGCAGGTTACCAGCGGACCGATTGTCAAGGCGCACGATTTTCTTCCTCAGATGCAGATTCTTCATAGAATCCGTAAAGAAAACTGCTATAAAGGATTACAGCTGTTTCTGCTGGGCCTGACCAAAAAGGTGGTTTTTGCAGACCGTATCGGCGTGGCAGTCAATGCTGTTTTTCAGACTCCTCTGGCTTATGACGGCATTAGTATTTTCTTTGCGGTTATTGGTTATGCCCTGCAGATTTACTGCGATTTCTCCGGTTATTCGGACATGGCTGTTGGTATTGCCGCAATATGGGATTTTGATTTGGGTAAGAACTTCAACATGCCATACCTGGCAAAAAATCCCTCTGATTTCTGGAAGCGGTGGCATATCAGTTTGTCCAGCTGGTTTCAGGAATATGTTTATATTCCGTTGGGTGGTAGCCGCTGTGAAAAGTGGAAGATGTATCGGAATATTGTGATCACTATGCTGCTCAGTGGCCTGTGGCATGGCGCAAACTGGACATTTGTTATATGGGGATTGTTACACGGAATCGGATCTGTGATCAATAAGATGTATCGGTCCATTTGCAGGAGCCGCAATATCCGCTCCACCGAAAGGCTGGACTGGGTACATATTCTTTTGAATAATGTTTTTGTGGTATCTCTGTGGATTGTATTCCGGGCAGACTCCATTCGGGATGTTCCTCTGTTTTTCACCGGACTGTTCCGACAGGATGGTATTCGATATATCAGTGTATTTACTGTGATATATACGGCACTGATCGTTGCCGGAAATATGATCGCGTATTTTAAAAATGAAAAGAACATGATTGAAATCAATTTGAATCTGGACTTATTCCGCAATAAACTGGTAATCTGTGTCTGGATTTTCCTGATCATTATGTTTGCGTATATTGGTGATTCTGCATTTATCTATGCACAGTTTTAAAAGGCAGGAGAAAAAATGGCTGAGAAAAAATTAAATGGTACTGTCATCGTGACTTATCGCTGTAATGCCCGGTGCTCCATGTGCAACCGGTATAAGGCACCCTCCAAGCCGGAGGAGGAGATCTCCATTGAGACCATCCGTAAGCTGCCCCCTATGTATTTTACCAACATCACTGGCGGTGAGCCGTTTATCCGTACAGATCTGAAGGATATTGTCCGGGAGCTGTACAAGAAGTCTGAGCGCATCGTCATCTCTACCAACGGTTTCTTCACAGACCGCATTGTGGATCTGTGCAAGGAGTTTCCTGATATTGGTATCCGCATCTCCATTGAGGGTCTGGAAAAGACCAATAATGAGATCCGAGGCCTCCAGGATGGCTACAACCGGGGTTATAATACGCTGAAGACTCTTCGAAAAATGGGTATGAAGGACGTGGGCTTCGGCATGACCGTCCAGGATAAGAATGCTCCCGACCTGGTGCCTCTGTACAAGATCTCTGACGAAATGGGCATGGAGTTTGCCACCGCGTCTCTGCACAACAGTTTCTACTTCGTAGAGGCAAAGAATATCATTCATGACCGCCCCATGGTTGCGAAGAACTTTGAGGATCTGGTCAACGAACTTTTGAAGTCCTGGAGCCCCAAGAAGTGGTTCCGCGCCTACTTCAACCATGGTTTGATCAATTACATCTACGGCCAGAAGCGTCTGCTGCCCTGCGACATGAGCTTCGACACCTTCTTTATCGATCCCTACGGTGATGTGATGCCCTGCAACGGCACCAAGGACAAGGAAGTTATGGGTAATCTGAACACCCAGTCCTGGGATGAACTGTGGAACAGCAAGGAAGCAGAAGCTGTCCGTGCCAAGGTTCGCTGCTGTGACCGGGATTGCTGGATGATTGGCAGTGTTTCTCCTGCCATGCGCAAATATATCTGGAAGCCCGGCTTCTGGGTAGTGTGGCATAAGTTCAAGTCGCTGTTCATGAGCAAACCCTATTCTATGTATGAAAACAAGATCGTCCGGGATTACCGGGACGGCAAGGTCACAAAGGAAGAACTGGATAAGTGCTCCACCTGCGACCTGTGCGCCGTGGTCAACGACGGCCTGTCTGAAGCCTCCAGAGAGCAGCTGAAGGACAAAACCGGTGAGCAGATCGTGGATGAGGATATCATGAGGCAGATGCAATGAAAAAGGTTTTGCTAATCAACCCCATTGTTTATACTTCAGAGACAAAAAACATCAAAAAAGTTGAGTCCATCAAGGATTCCATGATTTATGACCTGTGCCTTGGCTTTCAGGATCGTGGATATGACGTGACACTGTTTGCGGCAAAACCCTATGAACCTATTGGCGGGGAAGAATATCCTTTTGAGATTGTGTGGGCAGACTGTGTGCTGCCTGAAATCTGCCTGCCCCATCGGCTGCCGGTATTGTCCGGATTGCGGGACTACATTAAACAGCACAGGGACTCCATTGACCTGATCATTTCCGGTGAGGTGTTTTCTGTAAATTCTCTGATTGCTTATTGGACCGCACCTGAGAAGGTTCTGATCTGGCACGAGCTTGCCAAGCACAATGCTTTGTTCAAGAAAATTCCGTCAAAGATCTGGTATAATGTTATAACCAGAGTGATGATGCCCAATGTGCGTGTTGTTGCGCGTTCCGCAGAGGCACGGTCCTTTATTAAGAGATATTGCAGAAATGTCTGTGATTTTTACATTGACCATGGCGTGAATCTGGACAAGTTTCAGCCATCATGGGAAAAGGAAAACTATTTTGTCGTATGTTCTCAGCTGATACCGAGAAAACGCATCGATGGGATCATTGATGTGTTTGCGGAATATCTGAAGAAATATGACGCGGCAGCCAAACTTTATATTGCCGGAAACGGAACAGAGGAAGAAAAACTTAAGGGCCTGGTAAAAGAGAAGAATATCGGATCCAACGTGATTTTTATGGGAAAAATCTCTCATGATGTTCTGCAGCCTCTTTTGTCCCACTCCAAAGCCTTGCTGGTGAACACAGAGAAAGATAACAGTATGATCTCAATCGTAGAATCTATTGCTGTGGGAACTCCGGTGCTTACCACGGATGTGCCTCTGAACAGTGAGTATATTCAGGGTTCAAACCTGGGTATCGCAAAGCAGATCTGGGATGAGTATGATCTGAATGAAATTGTGGTAAATAACGGTGTGTATGTCAGAAACTGTATGGAGTATCGGGAAAAACTGTCTACAGGTTACCGGGTCAGTCAGTTTTTTGCTGCGTTTTCCGGTGACAATGCGCTCTGACAAACATCTGATACAAAGGAAGAACCGTTGCTGCTGATCCGCAGACCAAAGAATACAATATGCGGATGTGTTCTTTTGCGCAGTGTTCGCGGTTTGCGAAAACGGAAAAATATCTGGACAGGTATATCCTCAGCGTGATACACTGGGCATGCCTGGTTATCCGCGGATCATAAGACCGCATAGTAAAAGAGAATCTGAAGGGATCCGGTGAGTATGAAGAAACTGGTGTATATTGCCGGCAGTGAATGTGCGGGTGGAACCGGTGTTGCCAAGAAAATCAGAAATGAAATGAAAGCGTTTAACCTGCATGGGATCGAAACAGAAGTGGTATACGTGCAGGAATTACCAAAATGGAAGAAGGCGCTTCCGTTCTCTTCCAGCTTTGACTGGGACAGTGTGGATGTGCGGAACGCGGATTACCTGTATATCCGCTGGGAGCCTGTCAGCGCGCCATTCCTGCGGTTTCTGAAAAGATGCAGACAAAACAATCCCGGGATCCGGACGGTTATGGAAATCCCTACATATCCTTATCTGGATGAACTGAAAAAACTGTCCAATCCGGTGACAATTGCCAGAGACGGTTTTTACAAGAGATTCCTTAAAAATTATATCGAAAGAATCAGCGTGTTCCCCCGTCCGGAGGCAATCTTCGGAGTCCCTACTCTGGATCTGGTGAACTGCATTTCCGTGGATGACATTATGATCCCGGACCGGAAAGAACACCGCGATGATCATGTGATCAATGTTATTGCAGTGGCATCGGTCCACTATTACTATGGTTTTGACAGATTCCTGAAGGGTATGGCGGAATATTATCAGCAGGAACAGGAATACGAAGTGCGGTTCCACCTGGTTGGTGACGGTACAGCGCTTCCGGAGTTGCGGGAACTGTGTGACCAGCTGGATCTTAATAAGTATGTTACCTTTTATGGATATAAAAACGGTGCGGAACTGGATGCTGTTTATGAACTGGCAGACATTGGTATCGACGTACTGGGCGGACACAGAAAAGGCGTTACCTGGTTTGGTTCTCTGAAAACCCGGGAATATATGTGCAAGGGCCTTCCTTTTATTACGGAAGTCACAGTCCCGGAGGAGATTGACCCTGTCAGGAAGTACATCCTGTCAGTTCCCTGTGATGAAAGTGCAATTGAGATTACGGATCTGGTGGAGTTCTTCCGGGAAATCAGACAGGAATCCAAATCTCAGATTATCAGTAACATGAGAAATTTTGCCTATTCCTACTGCGATATCCGGGTTGCGATGGATCCTGTTATCGAATACCTGAAACAGTAAAATTGGTATAGAGCAGGATACTTGGACATTAAAATACAGGAAGTAGTGATTTGGTTGAAAAACAGAAGATGCAGCTGCTGCATTATGAGCGATATTGGCGGCATTGAAATAACTTTTGACAATTCGGGTACCTGTAACTACTGCAGGGATGCAGCGAAGTGGATGAAATATGAGTATCACCCGGATGATATAGGTCAGAAAAAACTGGAAGCACTCTTAGCTGAGGTAAAGCAGGCCGGTGAGGGAAAAAAATATGACTGCATCATGGGCATTTCCGGCGGTCTGGACTCCTCTTATCTTGCTTATTTGGGCAGTAAGTGGGGCCTGCGGGTGTTGGCGGTACATGTGGATGATGGCTATGATACGGAGATTTCGAAGCAGAATATCAGAAAGCTGATAGAAAAAACCGGTTTTGACTATGAAGTAATTGCACCGGATCCGGAGCAGTACAACGCACTGACACTGGCTTATATGAAAGCCGGTGTACCGAATATTGCGGTGCCCCAGGATAATATCCTGTTTGCTTTCCTGTATGCCAAAATGAAGGAGTACCGGATTCCTTACTTTTTCTCCGGCGCCAATCTGGCGTTGGAAAGCATTACACCCAGCGGAAATACCTGGAAGAATTCGGATGTAACCAATATCAAAGCAATTCATAAGCTGTTTGGCACGAAGCCAATTGATAAGCTGAAATTCTATGGAACGCTGGAAAAGCAGTTTGACAAGTACCTGTTCGGTATTCACACAGCGACACCGTTGGATTATGTGGACTATAACCGGGAACGGGCGTTTCAGGAACTGGCTGATTTCTGCGGCTTTGAATACTATGGAGGCAAACATCTTGAGAATGCACTGACGGCGTTTATTCAGCTGCGGTGGTTCCCAGAAAAATTTTCTGTGGATAAGAGAGAGTGGCATTTATCCAGCATGATCGTTTCCGGTCAGATCACCCGGGACGAAGCACTTCGGTTGCTGGAGGCGCCATTGTATGATGCAGCGATGATGCGTGCCTATGAACAGCAGATTGCAGATAATATGTCTGTTTCTGTAGCGGAACTGGAAGAACTGCTAAGGCAGCCTGGTCATCAGCATAATGAATATAAAATTGAAGATGATGGCTGGTTTTTTAAGCTCTATATGTGGGTGAAGAAAGTCAGACGTTCGTTTTTGGATGTATTCAGAAAATGAATGCGGTATTTCAGACGGCGGAAGCATTGTGCTGATTTGAGAAAAACGGTGTAAACTGTTGGATGGAGAAAATGAAATGAGCAAAACTGTATTGAAATTGTGTATTGGAACATGGGAAAATGAAAACCGGGACAAAAGAGAACGGCTTCCCATGTCGCCGCGCTCCCCGGAATACATACTTTCGGTATTGTGCTTCGTTTCCGGATTTGCGATACGCTGACCCTTATCCCAAGGCTTCCCCTCGAGGGGAAGCTGTCAGCGCAGCTGAC
>JAEIGA010016640.1_pt1 | contig 11182 bp, 8 predicted proteins | sample 9270691 | NCBI WGS metagenome assembly JAEIGA01 (sample SAMN17057246, study PRJNA624740) | gut metagenome | biome: biome; isolation source: fecal sample | host: Bos grunniens | place: China: Xizang | collected 2019
AAGATGGTGTTTGTGCAAGCAAAGCTGCTGGTGAAGTTGTAAGTGAATGGACAAATAGAATGAATAAGAAAAAAGGATATTGTGATGCAGTGTCATTAATTTGTATGGACAATAGCGGTAATATTGGTGTAGGAACAAACATCAAATTTGCATTTACTTATGGTAATGATTTAGAAGAATGTAAAGTGATGATTGCTGAACCAAGTGAACAAGGTTTAATCATTCGTGATTTTGATCCTGAAGTTGATGAAATTGATTAGTTTGTAAAAATATGTGAAAAGAATCGTTTCATTGCTTTTATATATAAAATATAGTAAAATGTTTAAGTTTTAAGGATGTGTATTTAATGAAATTATTTAAAAAGTTTAGTTGGATATTCATTTTTACATTATTATGTACAATGATTCCAATTTCAAATACAAAAGCGAATACAAATGAAATCAATGAAGAAGGAATCAAAGTAGGTACTATCATTTATGATTATGATGAATATGGTAATATCATAGAAAGAGTCATTGATGGTAAAAATGCGATAACAGAAGAAGAACAATTACAAAAATATTACGAAAGATTTATTGGTAATGGTAGTGTTTCTATCATCAATGAAACAACAGATACAGTAGAAATCATTACAGAAAATACAACATTAAAAAATTCAATGAATAAAGATATTTATATCTCAAAAGGTGTTACTCTAACAATTGAATCAGATGTGAAAATTTCAGGTAATGTATATGTATTTGGTACTTTAAAAAATACTGGTAATTTAGAAATTACTGGTTCTTTGTACTGTCTAAATTATGGAGAACAAAAAGTTGGTGAATATGATTATGGATATTTCATCAATGAAGGAAATTTAACAATAGCACCAGAAAACATAAAAGTACAAGAGGATTATTTAGAAGCGGGAATTCCAATTATTTATCATTTAATTTCTATTGAAGCTGATGGAACAGAAAAAGAAATAAAAGGATTTACTGTGTTAAAAGAAGCACAAGATGCTTATAAAAATATGATTAATGAAAATCCGAATGTAAACTATGCGATTAAATCTCAGGATACATATTGGACTGTAAAATATGCTGTTTTAGTATTTCCAGAAGTTTTAAGTAATGGTTATGTGAAAAACATTTCTTATACAGAAGATGGTACAAATACTTCAGGATATATGAATCCTTCATATGGGATTGATGGTGCTTATTTAGAAACAAAAGACAACAAAGTTAAATTTAAATTGAGTAATGTAACTGCTTGGGTAGATGAAAGTAAAGTACAAGTCATTCCATATGCAGATAAGACTACATATGTTAATTATTATAAAGTCGTTAGTGGTAATTTATATCATTATACTCGTTACAATAGTGTAAAAGCGAATGATAAATTAGGTGGTGAATATTCATCAGGATGTATGATTGGAAAAACACCTAGTATTTTAAAGGAAAATGTTGTTTATTATAGTTATGATGGGACATATTTCTATACAGATTATTTTAAAATGATTGATGATTATCGTGCTGGTTCTCATACAAATGCAATCAATAAAGATCAACCACATTATAATTACTATCAATATTTATCTCATCGAACTAAAACTGTTTATACTACAGATCAAATAAATGAATATATTTATAACTACTTGAAGAATAATTTATCAAGTAAAAAAGATACTTCAAAAATGAAGGATTCTGCACAAATGTTCTTAGATAACCAAACGTTATATGGGGCAAACGCTTTATTAACAATTGGTGTTGCTGCAAATGAAAGTGGTTGGGGAACAAGCAATTATGCAATGACAAAAAATAACTTATTTGGACATGCAGCATATGATTCAGATCCAGATAATGCAACTGGATATGCAAGTGTAAATGAAAGTATTAAATACCATACACAAATTTATGTTTCAAGAAATTACTGTAGTCCAACAATCAAAGAAAACAATAAAGTTGTTTTAGGATCTACATACTTTAGTGCTAACCTAGGAGATAAGGGAAGTGGAATGAATATTCGTTATGCTTCTGATCCATATTGGGGAGAAAAGAATGCTCGTTTTGCTTATCAAATTGATAGTTATTTTGGAAATAAAGATTATGGTAGATATACAATTGGTATAAAAAATGTTGTAGATGCAGTAAATGTTCGTAAAGAACCAACTTCAAATTCTACAAAATTATATACTACTGAAGATATTTTAAGTGTTCCTTTTATCATTTTAGGTGAAGTAAAAGGACAAAATGTAAATGGTAGTGATATCTGGTATAAAATTCAATCAGATGCGCCATTAAAAGAAGATCGTTCTTCTTATACAACAACAAATGATACATATCGTTATGATTATGTAAATTCATATGCATATATTCATTCAAGTTATGTAGATGTAGTGTTTAAAGGAAATGCGACAATTGATTATTCAAATGATCCAATTCCTGAAGAAAATCCACAACCAGAAACACCAGAAGTAAAACCATATGATATTAATGCCTTCTTAGCGAGTGCTGGTATTACTTTAGAAAATGGATATATCACAAATGTAAAAGCATTAACTACAATTACAAGTACTATTGAGGCTTTAAAGAAAATTGATTCTACTGTAAATGTAGAAGTCGATTCAAATGGTCATAAAATTACAAATGATTATATTGGTACAGATATGATTTTAAAAATCAATACACCTGATGATAAGACATATGCTTATACATTTGTCATTAAGGGTGATGTTAACTGTGATGGGAAAATCAGTTCAGTAGACTATGTAATGATTAAAAATCACATCTTAAAAATTAATGCTATTGAAGGTACAATGAGTAAATCAAGTGATGTAAATAAAGATGGAAAAATTACTTCAGTTGATTATGTAATGATTAAAAATCATATTTTGAAAATAACTGAAATTAAATAATGGAGGAATAAACCATGAAAAATAAATTTATAAAATTTTGCTCTGCATTCATTGCAGCAACATTCTTAATATCACCATTAACTGTATTTGCTGCTACTTATCCTGGGGATAGCTTCTCAGTAACTTTAGCATGTGGAAATATTGAAGGTTCAATTAATTTTGCTGCTAATAATGCAACAATTACTGGTGGTACAGGAAATTGGTGTGACCGTGGTAAATCATATACAATTACGGCTAAAGCAGGTTCTGCAGGTACTGCAACAATCTCAATGATTGGTATTGATGCAACTAATGTTGATGATTTATCTGATTATAGTGGTAAAACGATTGCATCAAAATCAGTTACTGTTTCAAATAAAACTTCTGGTGGTTCATCAGGAGGATCAACTACCCCAGTAACGCCTTCTAAACCAACAGTGAATTACTCAAAAGACAATAACTTAAAATCTTTAACAATTTCTGAAGGTACATTATCTCCTGCATTTAGTGCATCTACAACTTCTTATACAGTTGAATTGGGTGCTACAGTTACAAGTTTAAAAGTTGATGCTGTTGCTAGTGATTCAAAAGCAAGTGTAAAGGGAACTGGTACTAAAGAATTAGAACCTGGTGAAAACACAATTAAAATTACTGTAACTGCAGAAAATGGGAATCCTAAAGTATATACAATTACTGCAATCGTTGATGAAACACCATTAGTATTCTTACCATATAATGGTGGAGAATTAGGTGTTGTACGTAACTTAAAAAATGTTAGTTTAGATGGATTTGAAGAAACAACTGTAAATGTACAAGGAACTGAAACAAAAGCATGGCACAGTGCTTCTCGTGGAATCACTGTTCTTTACTTACAAGATGAAGATTCAAAAGATTTCTACATCTATGATGAAACAAATGGAGTAACTTCTATTTATAAAACTATTGGTAAGTTAGCAATCCTTGAAGTACCAACTGAATTACAAGAAAGAGCTGGTATGAAATATACAGATATTACTATTGGTGAAAATGTATTTAAAGGATGGAAGTATGATAATGAAAAATTCTCAAATTATTCATTAGTTTATGCCATGGATGAAAATGGTGAATTTGATTATTATCAACATGAAGCAACTCAAAATACATTACAATTGTATTCTGGTGCTGCTCCTATCTTACAAGAAGATTATGATAGTGTTGTAAAAGAAAAAGAAGAAATGACAATGTATTTCTATATTGCATGTGGTGTTGCAGCTGTGTGTGCAGTATTCGGAATTGTTGGATTTGTAAATGCTAATAGATATAAAAATCGTTTATTAAAAAGAAATGAAGTAAAAGTTGACTAATGTCAACTTTTATTTGAAAGGAGAACTATGGAATCATTTGTTCGTGAAGTTATGCTAATTGGTGAAGAAAACTTTTCTAAACTTAGAAATTCAAAAGTGTTGATTTTTGGAGTTGGAGGAGTTGGTGGTTATGTTTGTGAAGCACTTGCAAGAAGTGGTGTAGGGCATTTTATGTTAGTAGACCATGATACTGTTAGTGTTTCAAATATTAATCGTCAAATCATTGCTTTGCATTCTACAATTGGTAGATACAAAGTAGATGTCTTAAAAGAAAGAATCTTAGATATTAATCCTGATTGTGTTGTAGAAGTAAGAAAAATGTTTTATTTACCAGAAAATCAACATGAAATTGATTTTAGTCAATTTGATTACATTATTGATTGTATTGATACAATTACTGCGAAGCTAAACATAATTGAACGTGCTCATGAATTAAATATTCCTATTATTAGTTCTATGGGTGCTGGTAATCGTTTGGATCCAACAAAGATTCAAGTTTGTGACTTATTTGATACCAGTTATGATGCACTTGCGAAAGTCATGCGTAGAGAACTTAAAAAACGTAAAATTTACAAGTGTAAAGTAGTTTGTTCAAAAGAACTTGCAAGAAAACCACTAGTAGAAATTGAAGATGAACATCGTAGAAGTACTCCTGGAAGTAGTGCTTTTGTTCCTTCATGTTTTGGTCTTGTGATTGCTAGTGAAGTAGTAAAAGATTTAATGAAATAAGAAAAGAGTAATTGGTTTACTCTTTTTTTTATTTGTATGATATAATTCTTGCATGATTCATTTACATGTTAGAAGTAGTTATACACTACTTAAGAGTACAATTAAAATTAACGAATTAGTAGAACGTGCTGTACATTTTAATATGAAAGCTATTGCTTTGACAGATAAAAATGTAATGCATGGTGCTATGTCTTTTTATAATGCTTGTAAACAAAATGATATCAAACCAATCTTTGGTATTGAATGTGATTGTTTAATTGAAAATGAAAATTTTAGTTTTGTATTACTAGCAAAAGATGATATTGGATATCAAAATTGTTTAAAACTAAGTACTTTATTATCAACGAATGAAGTTGTTTTAGATTTAAATACTTTAAATGAATATACAAAACATTGTTTTGTAATTAGTAGTGGAGATCATTCGAAATTAGATGCTTTAGTTATTGAAGAAAATGAATTAGAAATTTCTCGATATCTTACTTTATTCAATTCTTCATTTGATGATTTTATATGTGGAATTGTGATGAATGATACAGGATTATTACGAATTAAAAATCCAATCTTAAAAAGAATTGCACAAGCGAATAACATTCGTACAGTTGCTTTATCTAGAATTTATATGTTAGATAAAGAAGATGAAGAAAGTTTTAAAGTCTTATGTGCGATTGATCAAGGTGTAACTATCATGGATAAAACACTTGATGTTTCTAGTGGTCGTTATCTAAGAAATGATAATGAAATGAGTAAAATCTATGATGCTGATGATTTAGAAATGTCTGAATATATTGGTGAACATTGTAATGTAACTTTTGAATTTAAGAAAAGTGAATTACCTCAATATGTGAATAAGTATAATGCATCAAGTTATGAATATTTAAAAAGTTTATGTATTCGTGGTTTAGAAAAACGTTTAAATACGAAGAATATTCCTTCTCATTATTTATCAAGATTAAAATATGAATTAAGTGTGATTCATGATATGAAATTTGATGATTATTTCTTAATTGTTTATGATTTTATTAAATATGCAAGAAGTCAAAAGATTTATGTAGGTCCTGGAAGGGGAAGTGCTCCGGGTAGTTTAGTTGCATATTGTTTAGGAATTACACATTTGGATCCAATTAAGTATAATTTACTATTTGAACGTTTCTTAAATCCTGAACGTATTAGTATGCCTGATATTGATACCGATTTTCCGGATAATAAACGTGATGTAATTATTGAATATGTAAAGAATTTGTATGGTGAAGATAGAGTTGCTCATATTGTTACATTTGGTACATTGGCTGCAAAACAGGTATTAAGAGATTGTGCTAAAGTACTTGGAATTTCTAATTATGATGTAGAGATACTAACAAAATCGATTCCTACAATGTTAGCAAATAAACGAGTTACATTACAAAGTGCTTATCAAGACATTCCTCGTTTTAAAACAGCTATTGATGCGAAAGCAAGTAATCGACATCTATATGAAATTGCTTTAAAACTTGAAGGATTGCCTCGTCATGCTTCAACTCATGCTGCAGGTATTGTCTTATCAAGTCAACCAATTGTGAATGTATGCCCACTTATTTCAAGTGATGATGCATTAAATTCAACACAATTTACAATGGAACATCTTGAATCATTAGGATTAATTAAGATGGATTTCTTAGGTATTCGTAATCTAACGATTATTGATGAAATTGTATGTAAGATTCAAGAAACAAATCCTGATTTTGATATTATGAAAATACCTTTGGATGATAAGAAAACATTTGAACTTATTCAAAGTGCTGATACAAGTGGTGTATTCCAATTAGAATCAGAAGGAATGAAGAATTTAATTCGTCAAATGAAGCCAATTAGTTTCAATGAAATTGCAGCTACTTTAGCTTTATATCGTCCAGGTCCAATGGAAAACATACCAACTTACTTAGAAAATCGTAAAGATCCTTCTAAAGTAACTTATTTACATGAAGATTTAAAACCAATTTTAAGTGAAACGTATGGAATTATTGTTTACCAAGAACAAATCATGCAAATCGCTCAAAAGATGGCAGGATTTACATTAGGTAAAGCCGATACTTTAAGAAAAGCCATGTCTAAAAAGAAATTAAAAGATTTAGAATCTTTACAAATTGAATTTATACATGGTGCAATTCAATTAGGATATGAAGAATCATTAGCTATTAAAGTTTATGATTTAATTCTTAAATTTGCGAACTATGGATTTAATAAATCACATAGTGTTGCTTATGGTTTAGTTGCATATCAAATGGCTTATTTAAAAGCGAATTATCCTCATTATTTCTTTATTTCATTATTGAATTCAGTTATTGGAAGTGAAATTAAAACTAGTGAATATATTTATGAAGCTAAAAAACGTGGTTTACAAGTATTAGTACCACATATCAATTATGCAAGTGTTCAATATACAATTGTAAAAGATAAACTCATTTATCCTTTAATTGGTATTTTAAATGTAGGAAAAAATGCCGTTATTAAAATATTAGAGGAAAGAAATAAAGGACCATTCAAAAATTATCATGATTGTGTAGCACGTTTGTCTAGTGTAGGTATTAACAAAAAGATACTTGAATCATGTATTAAAGCGGGTGCATTTGATTCATTCAAACAATCTCGTGCAACAATGTTAGCTTCATTAGATGATGCCATTCGTTTTAGTAATATCATTATGGTAGAAGAAGAAAATCAATTATTATTGGATTATTCTCTAGCTTCTCCTCCACCAATGATTATGGTTGCAGATAATCAAATTAAGAAAGCAACTCAAGAAAAAGAAGTATTAGGCTTCTATTTAAGTAGTCATCCAATGAGTAAAATCAAACAAGATATTCACTTTAGTGGTAAAGGAATTGTAGAATGCTTGGAACCAGTTGGTTATGTTCAAATCATGGGTTCAATCAATCATTTAAAACCACATAAAACAAAGAAAGGTGATTTAATGTGCTTTGCTGTTTTAAGTGATGAAACAGCAAGTATTGATTTAGTCATTATGCCTAATTTATATCGTACAGTTGCTAGTACATTAAAAAAGGGAAGTATTATTCAAGTATCTGGAAAATGTGATAAAGAGAATAGTTGTTTAGTGAATAAAATTGAATTTATTGAAGTAATGGAATAGCAGTGCTATTCCATTTTCTTTTTTCATATGATGAATCAGGTGAAATATGAAAATACTTTTGATATTAAGTTTATTCTTTGTTTTGTTTCAAAATGATGTTTATGCAGATTATATAGTTATGGTTGATGGAGAAATTGTTTATGAAGAAAATAGTCATCACGTACAAAGTGTTGCTTCTATTAGTAAAGTTATGACTGCTCTTGTCGCATTAGAGAATAGTGATATACAAGATATTGTTCGAATTGATCAAAAGACAACTGAACAAATTGGTTCCTCTTTGTATATGCATATAAATGAACGTTATACACTTTTATCTTTAATCTATGGATTGATATTAAGAAGTGGAAATGATGCAGCATATGCAATTGCTAATCATGTAGGAGGAAATCAAGATAACTTTGTTCGAATGATGAATGAAAAAGCAAAACAACTCGGTATGAAAAATACAATATTTTCTAATCCAAGTGGATTAGATGAATTTGATAATGGAAATCAATCCACTGTTTATGATATGGCATTATGTATGCAAGCAGCTATGAAAAATGAAATATTTAGAATTATTACGAATACTAAACAATACAAATCAGAAAACAATCGAGTTTGGATTAATAAAAATCGATTATTAAGAGAATATGAATATTGTAATGGAGGAAAAACTGGATATACGACTCAATCAGGTAAGACATTAATTACATCAGCAAATAAAGATGGAATGGAATCTATTGTTGTTAGTTTTAGAGAAAGTGATTACTTTATGCTACATAAAAAATATCATGAAGAAGTAAATGAAAAATATAAAACAATATTATTAATTAAAAAAGGAGAATATCAAATAAAAGATAAAAAAATAATCATAGAAGAAGATATCAAAACAATTTTATATAAAGATCAAGAATTAGATATTCAAACTAGAATAATGGATGATTATATCTACATTCAATACAATCGATTAGATAGTATCTTTGAAAGAAAGGTAAAACTCTTATGACTCTATTTTGGTGTAGTATGATATTAAGTTCGATTGTATTTGGAGTCATAACAGGTAAAACAGAATTATTAAGTAATACGATAGTATCAGTAGGAAGTGAAACTTTAGATTTTGTATTACCGATGATTGCTGTTACTTGTTTTTTTAATGGTATTGTAGAGATAGCTATGCAAAGTGGTTGTATTGCATGGTTAGAAAAGAAAATGAATCCCATTCTTAAATTTTTATTACCTGATATTAAACATGATAGAGAAACATTAGGATATGTAGCTAGTAATATAGTCATCAATATGTTTGGACTTGGTAGTGCCGCAACACCAGTAGGATTAAAAGCAATAAAAGGTATGCAGAAACATAATAAAGATAAGAAGGTTGCTTCTAGAAGTATGGTAACATTTTTAGTGTTAAATACTGGTGGTGTAACTCTATTTCCAACCAGTATTATCGCATTAAGAGTAGCACATGGATCAAGTGATGCGACTAGTTTTATACCTTTTGCTATTATCGCAACACTCAGTGCATCTATTATAGGACTTATTGTAGATAGGATATGGAATCATGGTCACTAATTTAATTTTACCTGTATTTATTGTCATTATCTTAGTTGTCGCATTAATAAAAAGAATTGATGCTTATAGTGCTTTTTTAAAGGGTGTAGGAGAAGGTTTTTTACTATTTAATGATGTGTTTAGTAGCATGTTAAGTATGATGTTTGCGATAAATTTGTTGAGGATTAGTGGCTTGTTGGACTTTATTGCAGGTATATTTTCGAATTTGTTACTAAATGTTGATTCATCTTTATGGGCTATGATGTTATTTCGGCCGTTTTCTGGAACGGCTTCTTTAGCTATTATGATCGATATTTTTAAAAATCTAGGTGTTGATTCTTTTAGTGGAATCATGGCAAGTATTATACAGGGAAGCACAGATACGACTTTATATGTAATAACGTTATATTTTGGATGTGTGGGAGTAAAAAAGATTAGAAATTCAATGGCAATTGGATTAATTAGTGATGTTGTCGGTATTAGTGTTGCGATACTACTTACATTTCTATTCTTTTCATGATAGAATATTTCTATTAATGAGGTGAATTTATGGAACGTTTACAAAAAGTAATTGCTGCAAGTGGTATCACATCTCGTAGAAAAGCCGAAGTTATGATAACTGAAGGTAGAGTAAGTGTGAACGGTGTTGTAGTAACTGAATTAGGATATAAAGTAAAAAAAGGGGATAAGGTTGAGGTTGATGGAGAACTTATCCAAAAAGAAAATAAAGTTTATTATGTAATGAATAAACCTAAGAAAACAATGTGTACATTAGATGATGAATTTGATCGTAGAACAGTTGTTTCTTTAATTGATTGCGAAGAAAGAATCTTCCCAGTTGGAAGACTTGACTATGATACAAGTGGTGTATTAATTCTTACAAATGATGGTGAATTTGCGAATATGATTATCCATCCTAGATATCATTTACCAAAAACATACCGTGTTATGATTAATGGTATCTTAGAAACTGAATCTATCAAAAAGATGGAAAGAGGTATTGAACTTGAAGATGGTATGACATTACCAGCAAAAGTACGTGTTCGTAAAAAAGATTTCAATATCAAGAAAACTACTTTTGATTTAACAATCCAAGAAGGTAGAAATCACCAAGTAAAAAGAATGTGTGAATACTTTGGTCATGAAGTAACATCATTACACCGTTTATCTTTAGGTTTCTTAAAAGTAGACGATATGTCACAAGGTGATTATCGTTTATTAAAACCACAAGAAGTTAAAGATTTACGTAGACAAGCAAACGAAGGTAAATTTGAAGGTAAAGTAGAAAAATGAGTTTAATCACTCATTTTTTTCTTGTTGTATTCTTATTTGATTTCTATTAGAATAAAATTGGTGATTATTATGCAACAATATTTTATTGATGAAAAAGTTAATGAAAAAGTACTATTTAATGATGAACAAGCGCATCACATTAAAAATGTAATGCGTATGAAAGAGGGAAGTATTGTCAAAGTTGTGGATAATGATGAAAATGCAGCCTTAGTTACGATTCATTATGAAAATAAACAAGTATTTGGTTTATTACATGAAACTTTAGACGCATGTGATTCA
>JAEIGA010016641.1_pt1 | contig 11182 bp, 4 predicted proteins | sample 9270691 | NCBI WGS metagenome assembly JAEIGA01 (sample SAMN17057246, study PRJNA624740) | gut metagenome | biome: biome; isolation source: fecal sample | host: Bos grunniens | place: China: Xizang | collected 2019
ATAAGAGGAATATTCAAATCTACTGATGCACGACGAATCTTATATCCGTTGGACAGTTCTGACTGTGTAAGATCCTTTGGTATATTAACAACCATATCAATCTCCTTGTTATGCAGCATCTTCAGAGCCTGTGGTTCCTGACCCTCTTCGCTTGGCCAGTAAACACGTGTATTCTGAATGCCGTTTTCTGTCAGATATTTTGATGTTCCGCCTGTTGCATACAGAGAATATCCCTTTTCGCTCAACAATTTTGCTGCATCAAGCATATCGGCTTTCTGTTTTGCAGAACCTGTTGAAAGAAGAATATTCTTTGCAGGGATTCTGTGACCAACTGAAAGCATTGATTCAAGTATTGCATATCGTGAATCATCGCCCAGACAGCCTACTTCACCTGTAGAAGCCATATCTACGCCCAGTACAGGGTCTGCCTTCTGCAGACGGTTGAATGAGAACTGTGAAGCCTTGATACCTACATAATCAACATCAAACAGGCTCTTTTCAGGCACCTCTACAGGAATACCCAACATAACCTTTGTAGCTATCTCAATAAGATTGATCTTCAGAACCTTACTTACAAATGGGAAGCTACGTGATGCACGCAGGTTACACTCAATAACCTTGATATCGTTCTCTTTTGCTAGATACTGGATATTGAAAGGTCCGCTGATGTGAAGCTCTTTTGCAATCTGACGGCTGATGCGTTTGATACGCTTAACTGTCTCTACATATAGTTTCTGTGGCGGGAACTGGATAGTAGCGTCACCTGAGTGTACACCGGCAAACTCAATGTGTTCGCTTATAGCGTATGCAATGATTTCACCATCTTTTGCTACTGCATCCATTTCTACCTCCTTGGCATGCTCAATGAAACGGCTTACTACAACAGGGTGCTGCTTGGAAACATCGGCTGCAAGCTGAAGGAAACGCTCCAGTTCATCCTGATTGCTGCACACATTCATTGCAGCACCTGAAAGTACGTATGAAGGACGTACCAGTACAGGAAATCCCACTCTGTCTATAAACTGTTTGATATCATCCATAGATGTCAGCTCACTCCATTCAGGCTGATCAACACCTATTCTATCAAGCATTGCAGAGAACTTCTCTCTGTCTTCTGCATTGTCAATACATTTGGCAGATGTACCCAGAATAGGAACATTCATTCCGTCAAGACGCATTGCAAGGTTATTTGGAATCTGTCCACCGGTTGATACAATCACACCATAAGGATTTTCCAGTTCAATAACGTCCATTACACGCTCGAATGAGAGTTCATCAAAGAACAGGCGGTCGCAAACGTCATAGTCAGTTGATACTGTTTCAGGGTTGCAGTTGATCATAATATTTCTGTAGCCCTCCTTACGAACAGTATTCAAAGCCTGAACACCACACCAGTCAAACTCTACAGATGATCCAATACGATATGCACCAGAACCCAATACTATGATTGACTTCTTATCATTCATAAATGGAATATCGTGAGCACAACCATTGTAGGTCATATACAGGTAGTTTGCCTGTGCAGCATATTCACCACCCAATGTATCAATCTGCTTAACATATGGCAGTACGCCCATCTCCTTACGCAGATTACGAATATCCAATATACCCTGATCTACACCGCCTTTCTTTTCCAAACCTATAGCACGTGATACCTGGAAGTCAGAGAAGCCGGCACATTTTGCCTTTTTAAGCAGTTCCTTGCTAAGATTTTCAATTCCGTTAACCTTATGCAGTTCTGCTGAAATATCTGTAATATTCTTCAAACGGTTCAGGAACCACTTGTCAATCTTGGTCAATTCATAAATCTTCTCTATTGAATAGCCATTTTCAAGTGCCTGACTGATAGCGAACAGACGTTTGTCTGTAGGCTCTTTAAGTGCCTGATCCAGATTCTTGAATGTAAGTTCCTTGTTCTCAACAAATCCGTGCATTCCCTGGTTAATCATACGGATACCCTTCTGAATAACCTCTTCGAATGAACGACCGATTGACATAACTTCACCTACAGACTTCATGCTTGAACCAAGTTCCTTATCTACACCATGGAACTTTGACAAATCCCAGCGAGGAATCTTACAAACTACATAGTCAACTGATGGTTCAAAGAAGTTATATGTTGTCTTTGTGATTGAGTTCTTCAGTTCATAGAGGCTGTAACCCAGACCTAGCTTACATGCTACGAAAGCAAGTGGATAACCGGTAGCTTTTGATGCCAAAGCAGAAGAACGGCTCAGACGTGCATTTACCTCGATAACGCGATACTCTTCACTCTGTGGGTCGAAAGCAAACTGAATGTTACATTCACCTACAATACCCACGTGGCGAGCCACACGTGTACCAATTTCACAAAGTTTCTGAACTTCGTGAGCTGTAAGTGTCTGAGTTGGAGCAACTACAATACTTTCACCGGTATGAATACCCAGTGGATCGAAGTTCTCCATGCTACATACTATAATGCAGTTATCATTTTTATCACGAACTATTTCAAATTCTATCTCCTTCCAGCCCTTCAGACTCTTCTCTACAAGAATCTGAGGTGAGAATGAGAATGACTTTTCAGCCAGTTTAACCAGTTCCTCTTCATTATCGCAGAAACCTGAACCAAGGCCGCCAAGTGCGTATGCAGAACGAATAATTACAGGATAGCCCAACTCTTTGGCTGCTGCACGTGCATCGTCCATTGTCTCTACAGCATGCGATTTGATAGTCTCAACACCTATTTCATCAAGACGTTCAATAAAGAGTTCACGGTCTTCAGTATCCATAATTGCCTGTACCTGTGTTCCCAGTACCTGAACGTTGTATTTTTCAAATACGCCTTCCTGATACAGAGAAACACCGCAGTTCAATGCTGTCTGACCACCAAAAGCCAGCAGGATAGCATCCGGACGCTCTTTAGCAATAACCTTTTCCACAAAGAAAGGAGTTACAGGCAGGAAATATACCTTATCTGCTACACCTTCACTGGTCTGTACTGTAGCAATGTTAGGGTTAATGAGGACAGTTTCAATATTCTCCTCCTTCAACGCCTTCAATGCCTGTGAACCTGAATAATCGAACTCTCCTGCCTCACCAATTTTAAGGGCACCAGAGCCCAACAGGAGCACCTTATTTATCTTTTTAATATCTGCCATAGTCAATTACAGTTTTGAGATGAAATCATCATAGATAAAACTAACATCAGTATCTATTACATCTGATTCTGAATGGAACATTGTTCCTACCCATGGTTTCAATGTATGATAAATACCTTCAACAGAACCATCATGAAGATTCTTCATATAGGTCTTCCAGTGACCTACAATAGATTCCTCTCTGATTGCATAGTTGTGGTTCTGAGCTGTAATAAAGCAACGCTCAGTACCTGCCAACTGTACAGGCTGGTTGTGTGTATGATGACCATATTTCAGTTTATATGTATCCATACCTGCTGCAAGTCCCAGCAACAAACATCCCATATCTATACCCAGAACAGGTTTGTCTGCCTTTTCTGCCATTGCCTTCTGGATGATTGCAATTGTTTCACCACAATAACTTGGATTTCCAGGGCCGTTACTGATAAACAGACCATCGTATTCCATAGAGGTAAAATCGTAGTTCCATGGCACTCTTACAACAGTTACATCCTGCTGTAACAGGCAGCGCAATACGCTTGCACGGATACCGCAATCCAGCACCACAACAGTCTTATCTTTACCTGGCTGATATGTGATAGGTTCTGTACATGAAACCTTGCTGATAAGGTTTGTGTAAGAATATTCAGCAGGTTTAGGCATATCTGCAAATACCACTCTTGCTGCCATACATCCATGCAGACGTATATGCTTTGAGAGTTCACGGGTATCTATACCGCTTATTCCGACAATCTTTTCGCGATTCATCCAGTCGCCCAAAGATTCTTTTGCGTTCCAATGACTATAGTATTCGCTATAATCGCTTACTATAAGTCCTTTTACATGAATATGGTCGCTCTCAGCATTTGTAATCAGTCCATATTCATCTTCTACCATTGGTTGCACACCATAGTTACCAATCACAGGATAGGTCAGAACCAGAAGCTGACCTTCAGATGATGGGTCGGTCATCAGTTCAGGATAACCTGTCATACTTGTATTGAATACAAGTTCGCCACTGGTTGGCTGCTGATAACCAAATGATTCACCTTCAAAGCAGGTGCCATCGGCCAAAATAAGTGATACTTTCATTATTTATTGTATTGTTCGTAATAATCTATAAATGCTTTATTCACAAGAAGAGTTCCACCCGGTGTTGGGAAATCGCCACTGAAATACCAGTCGCCCGGATGATTAGGACAAGCCTTATGCAAGCCTTCCAGAGTCTGATAAACAATTTTGACTTCAGCCTTTACATTCGGAGGAGTCAGCAATTCAACTATCTTATCTGAGATTTCTTCTTCTGTAAATGGAGCATAAATCTCTTTCACACAGTTAATTCTCTCTTCCGGTGCCTTTGTAAGCTGTTCTCTGCACTTGCAATAAACATCAGTTACCAGGTGCCACATTCCACGCTCTTCCAAAAGAGCCAAAGCTGCTTTGAAAGCGATGAAATGGTCCATACTTGACATATCTATACCATAGTAGTCCGGATAACGTACCTGTGGTGATGATGATACAATTACAATTCTCTTTGGTGATAATCTGTCCAGAATATAGATAATGCTCTCACGCAAAGTAGTGCCTCGTACTATACTGTCATCAATGATAACCAGATTATCCACATTCTTTTCAAGACTGCCGTATGTAATATCATATACGTGTGCAGCAAGTTCATTACGGCTGCTTCCGGCTGTGATAAATGTACGCAGCTTGATATCCTTCCATGCCACCTTTTCATTACGTACACGCTTTGAAAGGATGCGTTCTATATCTTCTGCCTTTGGATGATCGCCCAAAGCTTTGATATCTTCAATCTTTTTCTTGTTCAGATACTGTTCAAAACCCTCTACAAGTCCGAATGATGCAACTTCTGCAGTATTTGGGATAAATGAGAAGACTGCATGATCAACATCGTTGTCAATAGCATTCAGAACAGGTTCTACCAGCTGGCGACCCAGTTCCTTTCTCTCCAGATAGATATCTGTATCGTTACCACGGCTAAAATAAACGCGTTCAAAAGAGCAGGACAACATAGCCTTTTGAGGTATGATCTGTTCCAGACGCATTTCACCTTTCTTATTTATTATAATAGCCTGACCAGGCTGCAATTCATGTACCTTATCAGCTTCCACATTAAGTGAGGTCTGTATTGCAGGACGCTCTGAAGCCACTACTATTATCTCTTCATCCTTATACCAGAATGCAGTTCTGATGCCCCATGGATCTCTGATTGCAAATGATTCACCGCTACCGGTTATACCACCTATTACATATCCGCCATCCCATATTGGACTGGAAGTGCTCAGGACATTGGCCATATCTACATTATTGTCAATGTAGTTGGTAATTTCAACACCCTTCAAACCCTTCTCTTCTGCAATCTTGAACACACGCTCCACTTCTCTGTCAAGACGATGTCCAACCTGTTCCAGCATAAAGTAAGTGCTGGTATAGCTTCTTGGATGCTGTCCCTTTGAAATGATTTCTTCAAACACTTCGTGTTCATTGGTAATTGTAAAGTTACCACAAAGTGCCAGGTTCTTTGCTCTCCAGTTATTTCTTCTTAAAAATGGATGAACGTCTGATATTGAATTTCTGCCACCTGAAGAATAACGCAGATGACCCAGATAAAGATCGCCGATAAACGGGTATCTTCTCATGATATATGCATCATCTGCCAGCTGTTCCTGTGTAGCTTTGCCAAGTTCTGACTGAATACCGTCAAAAATTTCACTTATTGCACCAGAACCCAAGGCGCGTTCGCGGAACATATAGTCTTCCCCAGGATTTGCTTTCATCTTTACAACAGCAATACCTGCTCCCTCCTGACCACGGTTCTTCTGTTTCTCCATCATCAGATAGAGGCGACTTAATCCATACTGAATAGAGTTATACTTCTTTCTATAGTAACTCATAGGCTTAAGAAGTCTAACCATTACCATTCCACACTCATGTCTCAACGGTTCCATTTAAAGTACTAATTAAATTTTTGACTAACTATTTAAAAAAAAAGAGAATATGCAATAATGCAGACTCTCCTTCAAAAAAACAGCGACAATTGTTGCTTACATACAATGCAACAATGCTTACTTAATATGTCCAACTGTCCCTGTTTCATAACTGGATGCAAAATTACACTTTTTATTGTAATTATTATCCACTATCAATAAAATTGTTTTCAACAATATCACAAAAAAGTTTTATCTTCGCGGCCGAAATTCATAAGCCGAAATAGCTCAGTTGGTAGAGCAACGCATTCGTAATGCGTAGGTCACGGGTTCGAGTCCCGTCTTCGGCTCAATGCCGAAGACGGGATTTATCGTTTCCTATATTGGTTTGCTCCACAAACGTCCTTCGGATAAAGCAAAAGAGCGATTTAACAATCACTCTTTTGTTATCCATTTCCTTATCTATTTTGGCATCCTAACGGATGCGTCCTTCGGACCAATTAATCTTCGATTAATAAGACCTTATTTATATTATCACGCTCCGCGTGAGTCCTTCGGACCAATTAATTTTTTATGGCTCTTCGAGTCGAAGACGGGACAAAATACCTTAAGTTATTTGCCTAGGAGTTGTTTGGCAACAATGACCGCTTCGTTGGCATCAATGGTATAGGCATCAGCACCTACCTCCTGTGCAAAAGCCTCATTTAGTGGAGCACCGCCAACCATAATCTTTACATTATCTCTTAAACCAGCCTCTTCTACTGCTTTAACTACATCCTTCATATAGTTCATAGTAGTGGTAAGTAGCGCAGAGAGACAAAGTATATCGGCATTCTGATTCTTAACCTCCTCCACGAACTTTGAAGCCTCTACATTGATTCCAAGATTTACAACCTCAAAACCGGAACCTTCAAACATTGAAGCTACCAGATTCTTGCCTATATCATGCAAATCGCCCTTAACAGTACCAATAACAACTTTTCCGTATGATATACTTGTATCGCCCTTCATCAAAGGTTTCAGATAATCGAGACAACCCTTCATTGCACGTGCTGACATCAAAAGATTTGGTACAAATGCTTTACCTTCACCAAATCTGGCACCTATTATCTCCATACCTTTTATCAGATAATCACTGATTATGGCCTGAGGTTCGCAACCACCCTCAATTGCCTGTTGTGACATTGTTACGGCTTTATTCATATCACCGGCAACAATAGCTTCTGTAAGTTCTTGTAAGTTCATATTCAGGTTGTATTTAAATTTTCGCAAAAGTAAAAAAAAACCTTTACAGTCAATTATCATAAGTTTAAAAAATAGGATTTCTTAACTAAAATAATTCCAAAAAATAAGAAAATTGATGTACCTTTGCGAACGTTTGACAAAATAGCGCAAACTATTTTTTAACCAACAGATATTCAACCAACTAAGTGTATGAAACGTTTTTTTACTTATTTATTTGTTCTTATTACTATGCCAATTTTGGCTAATGCACAGAATGTTAACAATCACAACGTATCGGGTATTATTATTGACGGAGAATTAGACGAGCCTATGCCTTTGGCAGCAGTTCAGATATTGGAACTTCCTGATAGTTCTCAGGCTAAGGGTGTTGTTACAGATATGGATGGAGCCTATTCTGCAACAAGTTTAAAAAACGGAGAATACGTAATCCGAGTTTCATACATAGGATACAAGACAAAAGAGGTAAAGCTTAGCATCACTAAAAATTCACCTCGCAATATTGTAATGGAGGATATCGAATTAAGTGCAGATGCAAATCTGCTGGCAGAGGCCACCATTACAGCAGAAGTTCCAAAGGTACAGGCTGTTAAGGACACTATTATGTTCAACAGCGCAGCTTACAGACTATCAGAAGGCGCTAGTGTACAGGAACTTATAAAGAAATTGCCTGGTGTTGATGTAGATTCAGACGGAAATATCACGGTTAATGGTAAGGCAGTAACTCAGATTCTTATTAATGGTAAAGAGTATTTGGGAGACAACATTCTGACATTGCTTGAGAATCTGCCTGCAAACGTAATTGACAGATTGAAGACATACGAAAAGAAGAGTGACCTGGCCAGGATCACCGGTATTGACGATGGCGAAGAGCAGACTGTATTTGATCTTCAAACAAAAGAAGAGATGAAGGGTGGACTGCTTAACACTTACGATGTTGCATACGGTTCTGATTACGGCGAACATAACCTTTACAACGGACAGATTATGGCTAACAGATTTACTGACAACAACCAGTTCACTCTGTATGCCAATGCAAGCAACGTCATAGATCAGGGTATTGGTAATGGCGGTCGCCAATGGGGCGGAAACCATGGCCAGAACACTTATCAGGATCTGTCTGCCAGCTATGCATTCGAAAACGAGACCTTAGAGGTTAACGCAAATGTCAGTGTAGGTCATAACGCTAATGACTATCAGCAGAAAGGTAACTCAGAGTATTTCTACGGGAAAACAAGTACATTCTCCAACAGTGCCAGCAATAACACAAACAGTTCAGACAGATTCCGCACCAATCTGTACATTGAATGGAATCCTGACACTATGACCAACATCATTGTCAGACCATACTTCAACACTTCCAAATCAGGCAGTAATTCAAGGAGCGAATCAGCCACATACAACAGCGACCCTTATGAATTTATGGAAGATCCACTTTATGATATGCTTGAATCAAACGGAGCATTACCATACGACTCCATATTTGTAAACCGTAACACAGGTCTTTCAACCAGTAACAGCAGCAATATGTCCGGAGGTGGTTCATTGCAGTTCAACCGCCGCCTTAACAATGAGGGCAGAAACATGACAATCAGACTCTCCGGAGATTTCAACAAAGGAGCAAGCGAAAGTTATTCATACAACACCACAGAATATTATGCATGGGATTCTGTAAATGTACGCAACCGCTTTACAAATACACCATCAAACAGCTATGGATATAGTGCACAGGCCATCTATTCTGAGCCTCTGTTTGAAAAAGCGTACCTGCAGTTCAGCTATCGTTTTAATTACAACATAAATGAAAACGACAGACAGACTTACGCGTTCGATGATATGGGATATGAATTTATGGAGAGACCTGACAACTATCAGGAATATATGGATTCAACACTTAGCAAGTATGCTAAATACACCACTCTGCGCCATGATGCTCAGATAAGTTTCCGTATCAACAGAGAAAAATTCCGTTTGAATACCGGTATCCGTCTGCAACCACAGCAAACCCGTCTGGAATATACTCAGAAGGAACATTACAACCTGACAAAGAACGTATTCAACTGGAACCCTACTTTCGATTTCCGCTATATGTTTACAGAACATACAGAGATGCGATTCCGTGTAAATGGTTCAACTTCCCAGCCATCAATGACAAACCTGTTGCCTATCACAGACAATAGTAACCCATTGTACATAACACAGGGTAATCCGGATTTGAAACCATCATTCTCATTTAACACTCAGTTAAACTTTCACACATTCAATGTTGACAAGGAGAGCAGTTTTATGACTAACCTCAGATTCAGCAGAACAAACAACAGCATAAGTAACCGTGTGGAATATAACGAGGAGACCGGTGGATCTACAACACGTCCTGAAAATATCAATGGTAACTGGAACACATCTGCAATGGTTGGTGGTAACTTTGCTCTTCCGGACAGAAGATATACATTTAACCTGTTTACCAACATCAACTACTCCAATCAGGTAGGTTATCTCTATCAGAATCAGCAGACACTTAAAGCTACAACAAAGACAATCAGACCAAACCAGAATATCCAGGCATCATTCCGCGATGAGAAGTTTGAACTAACAGTGTTTGGAAATGGTTCACTCACCCACTCAACAAACGATGTTCGCAATACAACAATGAACACCTGGGATTTCAATTACGGTGCTTATGGTTGCATTGTATTCCCATGGGATATTCGTCTGATGTATGATGTATTCAACTCAAGCCGCCGTGGATATGACGATGACACATACAACACTGACGAATTAATTATAAATGCTGAGCTATCCAAAGCATTCCTGAAGAATAAATCAGCAATAATATCAGTTCAGGCATTCGACCTGCTCGGACAGAGAAAGAATTTCTCACGCTCAGTGGGTGCAACAAGCCGCAGTGAAAGCCAGTATAATTCAATCAACCAGTACTTCATGGTACACTTTGTCTATAAGCTGAATATCTTAAACGGCAAACTGGTACATGAAGAAGAGGAAGAGAGCAACGACAATAACAGAAGACCAGGCGGAAGACCGGGTGGCCACTACAGACGTTAACAGTACCTTATTATATATGATAAGCGAAAAGAAACTAAGAAGCTACACATTACCCGTCGCAATAGCGGCGGGGTTGCTTTTTCATAACTTCTTGTCATCATACCGCTTTTTAGTTCCATACCTTCTGTTTGGAATGATGTTTTTTACCTGTTCAAAAATCTCTATCAAGCAGGTAAGACTGCATCCCATGCATGGCATACTGCTCTCATTCCAGATTATTGCAGGTATTGCGCTATATCTGATATTCAGGCCAATCAATGAAGAGCTTGCACAGGGTCTGATGATATGCGTATTTGCACCTGTTGCAACAGCTTCGCCTGTTGTTGGAGGATTGTTAGGCGCAAATGTTACAATGATGACTACCTATGTACTGATCAGCAATTCCGTAGTAGCTCTGCTTGCCCCGCTGTTTTTCAGTCTGATTATGCCCGAATCCGATATTACATTTATAACATCATTCCTGCAAATCTCAAAAAGTACACTCTTGATACTTATATTGCCAATTGTTGTATCTCTGTTTATGAAGAGATACACACCTAAAGGTTTTGAAGTTGTAAGAAAACTGCAGCCGGTTTCATTCTATCTCTGGGCAGTATGCATGATGGTTCTTATTGGCTCTACCATACACACCATAATTATTCAGGGAAGCAGTAACTATATAATGGAGGTTATTATGGTTACAGGTGCGCTTATAATCTGCATTATACAATTTACCTTAGGACGAAAATTAGGTACAAAATATGGCGATATGGTTGCCGGCAGACAGATGATGGGCCAAAAGAACACCGGAGTGGCTATATGGCTGGCAAT
>JAEIGA010016642.1_pt1 | contig 11182 bp, 12 predicted proteins | sample 9270691 | NCBI WGS metagenome assembly JAEIGA01 (sample SAMN17057246, study PRJNA624740) | gut metagenome | biome: biome; isolation source: fecal sample | host: Bos grunniens | place: China: Xizang | collected 2019
AAAAGTGATGAAAGAAAAACTAGAAAGTGAGGTTGGTTCTCTTTGAGTATTATTGAAGAGATTAAATCAACACTTGATGGTTTTGAAATTCCAGTTGAAACAAGTGTTTTTAGTAATTCTCCACTTGAAAGCTATCTTGTAATAACACCATTGAGTGAAGTGTTTAGTGTTTATGCAGATAATTTACCTAGATGTGAAGTACAAGAAGCACAGATTTCCCTTTTCAGTAGAAAAAACTATATAAAATTAAAAAATCGGCTTGTAAGAAGACTTCTTGCAGCCGGTTTTGTTATAAGTACAAGACGATATGTAGGTTTTGAAAATGACACTCGGTATCATCACTATGCAATAGATGTAAAAAAAGAATACAAAATAAATTATTTAGAGGAGGAATTAAATTGCCAACAATAGGTTTAGATAAGTTATATTACGCTAAAATCACAGAGGATGACGAAGGTAATGAAGAGTATGGAACACCACAGATTCTTGCAAAAGCAATGAAAGCCGATATATCAGTAGAACTAGCAGAAGCTACATTGTATGCCGATGATGCGGTGGCAGAAATTGTAAAAGAATTTAAAAATGCAAAGTTAACACTTGGTATTGATAGACTTAGTACACAAGTCATACAGGATTTAACGGGAGCAAGGCTTGACAACAATAAAGTAATAGTCTCAGCAGGAGAAGACAGCGGAAGTAATGTAGCCGTAGGATTTAGGTCGAAAAAATCAAACGGAAAATATGTTTATTTTTGGTTTTATAGAGTAAAATTCGGATTTCCATCAGCAAGTATGGAGACCAAAGGAGATAGTGTGTCATTCCAGACTCCGTCTATCGAAGGAACTGTGATGCCAAGAAACAAACCCGATGCACAAGGTCGCAGACCTTGGAGAGTAATGGTTGAAGAAGATGACGAAGGTGTAGCTGATTCGGTCATATCTGGGTGGTATCAATCAGTTTACGACCCATCGTTTAGTGTGCAGGAGGCTAGTAGAGAATGACGGATTATACAGACAGAAGTACAGAAATAAAAATTGGTGATGAGGAGTATTCCCTCATACTTACAACAAGAGCGACACGAGAAATAGCTAGACGCTATGGCGGACTAGAAGCATTAGGAGACAAACTTTTAAAGACAGAAAACTTTGAAAAAGCATTAGATGAAATAGTGTGGCTGATAACACTACTTTGTAATCAAAGTTTGATGATATACAATCTTAAACATAAAGATGAAAAGAAGGAACTTTTAACACAGGAGCATGTTGAACTTTTGACTAATCCACTTGATATGGCAAAGTATAAAGATGCCATAATGAATGCGATATATAAAGGTGTTTCAAGAAATGTAGAAAGCGAGAGCGAACCTACAAAAAACACATTGACCGAGTAAGTGATGATGAATTATTTACTCGGCTTTTGTATTTCGGAACTGTACAGCTAAGAAAAACAGAAGAAGAGACTTGGCTATGTCCACTAGGACTTCTTCTTGACTTACTTGAATGTCATAGACAATGGAATGGCTTGTCAAAGCCAAAAAGAGAATACTTTATTGACGAAGTTATACCTGATGGAATATAGCATGAACTACAGGGGGTGAAAAAGTGTCAGAAAATTTTGGATTAAAGATAGGAATAGATGGAGAATCGGAGTTTAAAAAATCTATTCGTGATATAAATGACAGCTTTAAGGTATTAAAAAGTGAAATGAACTTAGTAACATCTGAATATGGAAAACAAGATAAATCCATAAGCGGACTAAATGCTAAAAATAAAGTGTTAATTAAAGAGATAGACACACAAAAAGAAAAAATTAAAATACTCGAAAGTGCATTAGATAATTCCGCAAAGTCATTTGGAGAAAACGATAAACGCACGAAGGCATGGGCAGTACAGCTTAATAACGCAAAAGCTGATTTAAATAAAATGGACAGCGAACTTCAAAAAAATCAAGGTGACCTTGATAAGTCAGCGAAGGGATTTAAGATATTTGGTGTTGAAGTAAAAAAGGCTGTAGATGACTCATCAAAAGGTTTTAAATTCTTGGGTGTGGAAATAAAAAAAGCTGCGAAAGAAACCGATAATTCTGGAAGTAAATTCAATAAACTAAAAAAAGTGTTTTCGGGACTTGGTGATGCAGCTAAGAAAGCGGGTAAAGTGTTAGCTGAAGTCGGGAAAACTGTTCTTAAAGCATCGGGTGTAGCTATGGGTGCTCTAGGAACAGGTGTCGGTGTAGCGACTAAAAAGCTATATGATATGGCAGGTGCTGCTGCATCGGTTGGAGACCAAGTAGATAAAAGTAGTCAAAGACTAGGTCTTTCAAACAAAGCATATCAAGAATGGGCTTATGTACTTTCACAAAATGGTTCTGATATCGAATCGATGAAAACTGGACTTAATAAACTTAATAAGACAGTAGACCAAGCTAGAGGCGGTGCAAAAGGTGCAGTAGAGCAGTTTCAAGCAATAGGGCTATCTATGGATGACCTTAAAGGTAAAAGTCAAGAAGAGGTTTTTGAATTGACAATACAAAAACTTCAAGGAATCGATGACAAGAGCAAAAAGGCAGCCCTTGCAAGCGGTATCTTGGGAAAGGCAGCAGTAGGTCTCGCACCTCTCTTAAATCAAACAGCAGAAAGTACCGAGGGGCTAAAACAAAAAGCGAGTGCTCTAGGGATGGTGATGTCAGATGATGCTGTTACAGCTTCTGTAAACTTTACGGACTCAATGGACACACTTCAACGAGCAATGGGTGGTGTAAAGAATTCTATATCGGCACAAATACTTCCTAGCATCACACAAATCACAGATGGACTTACAGGAATTCTCGCAGGAGAAGAAGGTGCATCTGAAAAAATACGAGAAGGGTTACAGAATGCAGTATCGTCTATAACTGCCATCATACCTCAAATTCTTGATATTGTTATGAGTATACTTCCAGTTGTGGCAGAAGCAGCACCAAGTATCATACAGACATTAGTACAAGGTGTTACAGAAAATATGCCTCAAATTATTGAAGCCATGTCATCGGTAATGTCTGCGATTTTAAATGCGATTGTATCAGCTCTCCCAGACCTCACCAAAGGCGCAGTACAGCTTGTTTTAGCTTTAGCACAAGGGCTCATAGACAATCTACCGATGATAGTATCCGCCGGAATAGAACTTATTGTTGCTCTTGCAAATGGTCTTGCCGATGCGATTCCAGAGCTTCTTCCCACAATAGTTGACGCCATAATCTTTATTACCGAAACTTTAATCGATAATCTAGACAAGATACTCGAATCGGCTATACAAATTATTTTAGCCCTCGTCAAAGGTCTGCAAAAAGCCTTACCTCGTTTAATTGATGCCCTGCCAATAATAATTGATAAAATAGTCGATTTTATAGTAAATAATCTACCATTGATTTTGGAAATGGGAATAAAAATATTACTTGAGCTAACAAAAGGTATTATAAAAGCAATTCCTCAGCTTTTATCTAAGCTACCGCAAGTATTAAGTTCCATTGTAGATGGTTTTTCAGACCTTTTTCCAAAGCTGTTAGATGTAGGAGAAAACTTAATATCATCTATATATGAAGGTATAAAAAACATGACCGGCTGGCTTATGAATAAATTAAAAAATCTTGCCGGAGACATGGTTGGTAGTTTAAAAAACGCCCTAGGTATACACTCTCCATCTACGGTGTTTATGGGCATTGGTGAAAACATGAGTTTAGGACTAGGCGAAGGGTTCAAAGATGCAATGACACAAGTAGAAAAAGACATGGTAAAGGCTGTTCCTACGGAATTTGATGCTGATATAAACTTAAATATGCAAAAAAACGGACAGCTTATATCAAATACAGCTTCCTATCCCCTGCTCTCCCCCGGGCTTACAATTAATATCGATAACTTTGTAAATAATCGTTCTCAAGATATACAATCTCTTGCTCATGAACTAGAGTTTTACACAAGACGAACACAATTTTCCACAGGATAAGAGGTGATTTTATGAAAAACCATTGTGTGTTTAAGGAAATAAATTCACTCGATTTAGGATTGTACATGGAAAGATGTCCCGAAAGAATTAGCCCTAAAAGACGAGATGAGACTATTACAATTCCCGGTAGACAGGGCGTTCTTGTTACAACAGATGGAACGTATGAAAGCTACATAAAACAAGCTGAGTTTATAGTGAGAGATACATCAAGGCTTGATGCGATATGTTCTCATTTCAAAGGCTCTGGGTGGCTAACCTTTAGTAATGAACCCGACAGACGATATAAAGCTAGAGTTTCAAATACAATCACACTTGCTCATGTAATTGGAAAAATAAAGAGATTTCCCGTTGAATTTGAAGTACAGCCATTTGCATACGAAAGAAATCCGAAAATTATATCAAAATCAGACCCATTTGGAATAGTAAATCCGGGTACTTTTGAATCTGAGCCGATAATTACGCTACACGCTTCGGGAGATGTAAGTCTTTTGATAAACGGAAAAAACATAACTTTAAGTGACATTACCGAAACAGTAACGATAGATAGTGAAACGATGAATGTCTATAGTGGGAATGTGTCTATGAACAACAATATGGCAGGAGATTTTCCAATATTTAATGTAGGTAATAACTCTATTTTCTGGACAGGAAATGTAGCTAAAGTGGAAGTACAACCAAACTGGAGGTGGCTATAATTCTAAAACTTTACGATAAGAACGAAACAGATTTCTCTAAAAATGGATTGTGTATTTTAAAGCCAATCTCCGCTCTTGTAACAGAAGAACTTAATGGTGATTTTAGCCTTATAGTTACAATGCCAAGAGGCAATACAGAAATATCTACAGAACAAATAATTAAATGCCCTACCCCTACAACCGAACAGCTTTTTAGAGTCTACAGTTCAGATATTGATATGCTTGGAAATCAAATCTTTTACTGTAGACATATATTTTATGATTTACTTGATGCATTCATAGAGGACAAAAGACCAAGTGGAAATGGAAGCAAAGCAATAACATCAATACTTGATGGCACAAAGTTTACTGGTTTTTCAGATATAACGAATGAAGGTATAGCATATTACGAGATGATGAATCCTGTTAAAGCAATACTTGGTGCAGAAAATGCATTCATAACTGTGTGGGGTGGCGAACTTAATCGGGATAACTACACAGTAAAAATGCTTCAAAGAATGGGTGCTGACAGAGGTGTATCGATAAGGTACAGAAAAAACCTTATGGGACTTAGACTCCAGACGGATTTATCTGGGATTAGGACAAGAATTATGCCCACAGGTCTCAAAGAGGATGGACAGACACTTTTGAAATTACCCGAAAAATATGTTGATTCTCCTCTTTTATCAAATTATGTAAACGTAAAGCACGAGCGAATACACTATAGCGATATAAAAGTATCAGAAGAATTACCAGAGCAAGCAGCACTTGATTCTTTAAGAAATACAGCTAAAAAGGAATTCGAAAAAGGTCTCGATAAACCTCTTGTAACTGCAACAGTAGAGTTTATTCCTCTACAAAAAACTGAAGAGTACAAAGACTTTCTAGTTCTTGAAAGTGTAAATCTGGGCGATACAGTAAAAATTTATCATGATGCTATAAACATAGAAATGAAATCTAGAGTGGTTAGCTATGAGTTTGATGCTCTTTCTAAGCGATATACAATCGTAACACTTGGGAGCGTACAACCAAAATTTGGTGATACACAAAGAAAATATGCGGATTCGCAAGTCGAAGAGACCGAAGTATTCGTTCAACAAGCAATCGATAATGCAACTAAAGTAATAAGTGGTAATCTTGGTGGTTATGTCTTGTTAGAACCATCGGAAAAGCCGGAAAGATTTTTAATTATGGACACAGATGACAAGCAAACCGCAAGGAAAGTTTTTAAATGGGACAAAAATGGTCTTAGCTACAGTAAAGATGGAGTTAATGGGACATATAGCCTTATGATGACGATAGATGGCAGAATTGTGGCTAATTTTATAACCGAAGGTACTATGAGTGCCAACTATATAAAAACTGGAATGCTCCAAGGTACAGGTTCTATAGGATATTTTGATTTAAATAATGGTGTAAATTCCGCAACGAAGCTATCGGGACAACTAGGTATTTCATCGGAGATTGGAACTGTTAATTGGGAAGGCGATTTTGATAAAACAGGACTTAGGGTATCTATTAACAATACGCCATTTTGTTTGATATCTAAGAGTAAAAATGGCGGAGTTTCGATACATTCTGATGTGGAAGTTATTATCGAGGGCATAAGCATCAAAATTTTGAATGAGAAAATTGATACTGTTAATGTGTCAATCGATACTCTTGAAACAAAACTAAATGCTCTTGAAAAAAGACTTGATGAACTTGAAGCAAATACTTGAAAGGGGGTGATAAAATGATATTATTACTTGAAAATGGCAGGAGTATGCAAATCCCTGCATCTGAAAGCGTTATTGGGTGTTGTGGTGATAACGAAGTTGAAACACGAAAGTTTTTAATGCCGACATCATATAACAACATCGATATAAAGGATTTTTCGTTTATTCTCAAAATTCAGCCGATAGATGTAAAGAAACTTGCATACTACGATGTACTTGATAAGACCATAACAGATGGCATTATAGTACTTACATGGACTATAAAAAGACACAACTTAGTATCTGCAGGAAAATTAAAAGTACAGCTCTGCGTTCTTAACGAAAAAGGCGTGGAGCTTAATTCATTTACAGGTACATTTTTAATTGAAAAAAGTATTCCATCGTCTCAAGAACAAGGTGCAATAATTCCTCCTACCGTATTTGAACAGGCGGTGGCAAAGTGTACGGATGCCGTAGGAAAAACAGCATTAGATAATCAAATTACAACTGTAAATGCTAAAAAAGCCGAGGAAGCTGCACAGAAAGCGGAAGCACTTATTAGTTCTCATAATAAAGAATGTGTTTCTAAAGAAGAACTGGATCTTGCATTTGAAGGTTTAGGAACTTCTGCAGAATATAATGTTGGAACTAATGTAGATGAAATACCTCTTATAGGTTCTGATGGGAAATTACCAACATCAATTATTCCTTCAACTACTTTGCCAGAACTAGGTACTTCATCTAAGTACAATGTAGGAACAAACGAAGGAGAAATTCCAATACTCTTGGAAAACGGAAAATTGCCCGAAAGTGTAATTCCCGAAAGTGCAACTACAGAGGTATATAAAGTTTCATCTGATAGTGAAATGCTAAATATCCCCGTACAGAACGGAGATATATGCATCAAAAAGGAAAATGACAAAGAAACCACATTCATTTATACGAAGGATGAAACACAGCCTCCGCAATTACGAATGTTAAGGTCAAACTTCAATCCTCTTGATGGTTGGACTAAAATATCTGACAATGCACAGCCCGACTGGAATCAGAAGGAAGAAAGTGCCGATGATTACATTAAAAACAAACCCGATTTATCACAGAAACAAGATGTAATAACTTATGGCGTGGTAACTTTAGAAACGAATTGGCAAGAAAATATGGATGGTGGCTACATTCAAGAAACTGAAGCATTGTGGCTTTCATCAACAGATAAAGTATCACTAGATGTACTTCTAAGTGATGAGATGGATGTAGCTAAAAATCAGCTTGAAGCATGGTCAAACATATCAAGAGCCACAGTAAATGATGGCTCTTTAACTTTTTACTGCTTTGATTTGAAACCAGAAGTACGGATTCAAGTTCAAGTGGAATGTAAGAAAAACGCACAAGTGAATAAATAATTAATTTAAAAAGGAGTTTTATTAATGAGTGAAGCAATTTTAACAAGAGGCGGTAATGTTACAAAATCTTATGTAAACGCACAGGACGATTTAAAAGTCGATAAAGTCGAAGGCAAAGGTCTATCTACTAACGATTATACCGATGAAGCGAAAGCTGCGGTTGAAGCGTTAGGTACAGTTGCGACATATGATGTTGGTACGGAAGAAGGTAAAATACCTGTACTTGTCGAGAACGGAAAAATAGACTCTGCGTTACTTCCTGCGATTGCGATGACAGATACCTTTACAGCAACAAGCGAAGAAGAGATGCTCGCTTTAGAAGCACAAAAAGGTGACATCTGTGTAAGAAGTGACTTAAGTCAGACATTTATTTTGAAACAGGTTCCTGCATCAACACTAGAAAACTGGATTGAGCTTGCCTCCCCGGTAGATGCAGTACAAAGTGTTAATGGAAAAACTGGAGTTGTAACTTTATCACCAAGCGATGTAGACGCTGTTCCTACCTCCAGAACAATTAATACAAAACCTTTATCAGAAGACATTGTTCTTGATGCTACAGATGTAGGCGCAGCAGTAATCAGAAAATACACAGCGGAACTTGGAACAAGTTGGGCAGCTGGAAATGATGGTGAGTATGTCCAGACAGTAAACATAGATGGCATTTTAGAAACTGATACTCCATCAATCGATATGGTTTTAAGTGACAATGTTGCTGAAGCGAAAGAACAAATCGAAGCATGGTCATATATTGGTAGGATAACTACAGGAGAAGGAAAAATCACAGCTTATTGCTATGATTCCGCACCTACAGTACCGATAGATATCCAGCTTATTTGTATACGATAGGAGGAAAATAAATGGCGGAATCGATAATGTCGAGAGCAGTTGGTGTTAGTAAGACATACGTTGACAGACACGATTCCCTAAAGGTAGATAAAGAAGCAGGAAAAGGTCTGTCTACTAACGATTATACTGACGATGACAAAATTAAAGTGACAAATTCAATACAAGGAATACGGGCGAATGCTGTTAGCATCACGCCCGATTCCAATGGAACAATAAACATAACTCCAGATAATAATTGGTGTATCATCAAGCTCACATAGTCATTCAACTGTTACAACTTCTGTTGCAGGATTTATGAGTGCTTCAGATAAATCTAAACTTGATGGTCTTAGTGGCGGTACAAGAATAACTTATGGTACAGGAAATCCGTCTGGCGGTTCATCGGGTGATGTCTATTTTAAGCATAGTTAGGAGTGATTTTTAAGTGGCAGGTGGCAGTTTTAATTTAACTTCAACAAGTGGTACAACACACTTAAAGGCAAAGATAAATTGGAGTTCAACTTCTAACGGTAGTGATGCAAATTCCTCAAATGTTACGGCAAGCATGGTAATGTGGAGGGACAACTCGGGATATACGACCTACGGAACAGGTACTTTCTCAATTACTATAAATGGAAATACTAAATCCGAAAGTAAATCATATTCATTCACAAATTCCGAAACAACTATTCTTTCACATTCTGTAACAGTACCGCATAATTCAGATGGCACAAAAACAATTACAATATCTGGTAGTTATTCGGGAGACAGCCCTATTGGAGGTAATGGCTCATCATCATGTACTTTAGATAACATTGATGTAAATAAAGTAACTAACTTTGATGGCGCACATGATTTTACATTGGAAGGTACAACAGCTGCATGGTTTTCTCCTTTTAAATCATCATATACACATAATCTATATATCGACCTAATCAATGATGGCAACACTTGGGTGACTCGTGAGAACTACACAACTGGAGCAACGATAACGATATCAGATAATGAAATTTTAAATGCATACAATCAGCTATCAAACTACCGACCGGGACAAACTGTAAATGTCAAATACTACTTGTCAACTTTTTCATCTGGTACTTATATTGGTGGAGTGTCTTTATGGAGAACAATGACTATTGGAGGTACATCAAAAATCAACATTAGCGGTTCGTGGAAAAGCAGCATCCCATATATAAATTCGGGAGGTTCTTGGAAACCAACAATCGGTTATGTAAATGCAGGTGGCTCATGGAAACGTGGGCGACCTTAAATTATGTAAGAAGGAGGGAAAATGATGAATGAAGCTATGATATTACGGACAGGAACATCGAAGGCAGTACCTTTAAATCATGCAAGTACACAGAATACTTATGGTGTATCTGATACAGAGCATTACGGTCATGCAATGGCAACTAGTACCATACCCAAGCGAGCTGGAACAGCGAGTACGGGTACAGAAACATCAAAATTTGCTCGTGGAGACCATATTCATCCTGCACAGATAACTATTTCTGGTAATGCAGGGACAGCCACAAAATTAAAACCGGGTGCAAGAATCGGAATAACAGGAGGAGCAACAGGTTCACTTACAGATTTTGATGGTAGTGAGGATATATACATTCCAGTAACTTCTGTAGATCCGAAATATTTAAAAACATCGCTTCCCATCGAAAAAGGTGGTACTGGAGCAATATCTGCAAGTGCAGCCCTAACAAACCTCGGTATTGCGGTAAATTACGGGATTTGGACTCCTATTCTTGCATCAAAGGATGGAACAGATCCGGCATACAATTCAATTTATTGTGATGCACTACACTTTAGTATTGGGAATTTAGTGTATATCACATTTAAAGCTAAGTTTAATATTTCAAATCCCGGAACAGGACATGCATGTGTAAAAGGACTCCCATTTGTTGCATCCGACAGAGTGACAGGACAATCCTTGAGCTGTAGCGGACTTTACGGAGCAATATCAATAAATCCGGGTGGAGCTGGATTTATACCAAAATTACAATCATATATAGAACTGCGAAATATCGGTGGAGACAAACCTCAAAGCTGGCAAAGTGGAGAACTTTTTATCGGTTTTAGTGGCTGCTATTTAAAATCATAATATTACTTAAGGAGGTTTTTTGTGGGAGAAGCATTAATATCAAGGTCTTCAAAAAGTGATGATATAAATATTGTCCAAGGAACTGGAACATCAACAACTGCAATTATGTCGCAAAATGCTAGTACAAATAGCTTTGCGACAAAAACACATAGTCATGCGGTGTCTGATTTAACATCAGGCACTTTATCGGTTTCAAGAGGTGGCACAGGACAATCAAGTTTGACAAGTGGTGCGATTTTATTGGGGAATGGAACTAGTGGAATTTCTACAACATCAACTTTAAGTGTGTCAAAAGGCGGTACTGGAAAAACAAGTTTGACAAGTGGTGCGATACTTCTTGGTAATGGCACGAGCGGAATATCTACCACATCAGTTTTAGGTGTGTCAAAGGGTGGCACAGGACAATCTACTTTGACGAGTGGTGCAATTTTACTCGGCAATGGTACAAATGGGATTTCATCTACATCAACTTTACCTATTAATAAAGGTGGAACTG
>JAEIGA010016643.1_pt1 | contig 11182 bp, 11 predicted proteins | sample 9270691 | NCBI WGS metagenome assembly JAEIGA01 (sample SAMN17057246, study PRJNA624740) | gut metagenome | biome: biome; isolation source: fecal sample | host: Bos grunniens | place: China: Xizang | collected 2019
AATCTCCAAAAAGATAAAGTGTGTTTAAACCGCTTGCCCCCGCTATTTTTCCTATCTCATAATGAATCCTTCTGCTGTGATCTCCAAGCTCCAGCACGGTGCCTAAAAGGGCAGAATGCGCGCTATAAGTATTCAGAGTAGCTAAAAGGCGCAGCGCCGCGCGAACAGATTCATACGATGCATTGTACGAATCGTCAAGCACAAAGAAATTTTTTACTGGTATCACTTTCTGCCTTATATTTTCGTTTGAAATCGCAGAAATTCCCGTTCTCATACTTTCAAAATTTTCATTGATTATATATGATGCCGCTACGGCCGCCGCAAGGCAGGCGAGAAAATGATCTCCCTGAATGTTGAAATCTGCCGTAAATGCGTATTTTCCACTAAAATAAACCTGTACGGCGCTTTCCGCGCTTCTGATTATTGCCGTGTCAGCTGAGATGTCAGAGGTTGAAAATGCGTGCTTTTTTTTAACCGAAGATAAAAGAGGTTCGTCCTTTGGTACTATCACTTTTCCGACTGAAGGCTCTTCTGTTAACTCGAGCTTTGCGCGTGCAATATTTTCTCTCGTTCCGAGATTTCCAATGTGTGATGTTCCTATATTGGTTATAATTGCGATATCCGGTGTAGCACATTCAGAAAGCGCCGCTATTTCTCCGGGGGCGTTCATCCCCATTTCCAAAACCATAATTTCTGTATTTTTTTTAGCTGATAATATGCTCAGCGGCAGACCTATATGGTTGTTGTAATTTGCTTCGCTTCTAAAAAGAGCATAGCTTTTTGATATAATAGTGCCGAGAAATTCCTTTGTAGTGCTTTTTCCTACGCTGCCGGTTATTGCTACGGTTTTCTTGATACAAGGGAAAAAGGTTTTATAGTATTTTGCTAGCGAGAACAGCGCCTTTTTCGTATCCTTAACCGATATGCATTCTGCTACCGTCTGCTTGGTCAGAGCTACCGCTCCCTTTTTCAGAGCGATATTCACAAAGTCCTCTCCGTCGTATTTTTGTCCCGGAATTGCTATAAACAGATCTCCTCCCCAAAGCTCTCTTGTATCCGTTGAAATAAAATTTATTATTTTATTCTTTAGTCTAAGATTTGCCTTGCCTCCCACGGCGGCAGATATTTCACCTACGGACATTGGCATATCAAGCTTAACTCTCATAACCGCGGTCCTCTCGCCGGCTACTCAAAGCCTCTTTTATAATTTCGCGCTCGTCAAAGGGATGATAACCGCTGTTGTTGATATTATATTTTTCTGCCCCCTTGCCAATAAGAGCGACGATATCGTTGTCATTTGCTGTTCTAATGGCGTATTCTATAGCTTCTTTTCTGTCCTCTATCACCTTGTGCTTGTGTCCCTTGAAGCCCTCTAATATATCGGAAATTATATCTTGTGTTTTTTCTCCTCTGGAGTTGTCGGCAGTGACTATAATTCTGTTTGCATATAATTCTGCAATTTCTGCCATTCTGGGACGCTTTGCTTTGTCCCTTTCTCCACCGCAGCCAAACACCAAGGTCAGAATCTGGTCAGCCCTTTTTGTTTCCTTTATACTCCTCAAAATGTTTTTGAGTGCGGTATCGGTGTGTGCATAATCTATTATTACCGTTATTTGCTCTTTTATAATTTCATATCGACCCTTTATCTCCGGAAGCTCGGAAAGGGCTGCTTTAATTTTGCATGGCGGGGCTCCCAGTGCGGTCGCCGCAGTGATGGCGAGCATGGAATTATATATATTAAAAATTCCCGCAGTATGCAAATTCAATTTGAAAGTAAAATTTTTTCCGTGATATATGTATCCAATCCCATCAATTCCCATTTGCTGAATATCGCTTGCAAAAACATCTCCGCGCCATAGTACGCCTGAGGTAATCTTTTTTGACGTCAGCTCCTTTGCCAGACGCCGCCCGTAATAATCATCAATATTTATTATCCCAAGCTTTGATTGATAAAAGAGCTTTTTCTTTGCGTTATAATAGTTTTCCATGCTTTCATGAAAATCCAGATGCTCTTCCGAAAGATTGGTGAAAATAGCAATATCGAATAAAATAGGCGCTACCTTTTCCAGAGCCAGAGCATGGCTTGAAATCTCCATAACAACTACATCACATCCTGCGCTCTCCATTTCCTTGAGGGTGGGATACAGTACCCACGGATCGGGGGTTGTCATTGAATAATAAGTGTCACTTTTCACCTCGTTGTTTATGGAAATCTGACCCGTTCCTATCATTCCTACCTTCATTCCGTGCTTTTCGAGAGCGAATTTGGTAAATGTCGCAGTACTGCTTTTACCGTTGGTACCGGTTATACCAATGATTTTTATTTTATTATAATCAATCTTATAAAATCTCGAAAATACAAGCGCTGCCGATCTGCGTGAGCTTTTTGCCCGTATGACGGCAATTCCGTCGGGGATTTCTATGTCGGCGCCGCAAATTATCGCGCGCACGCGTATGTTATATAATATTGTTGGATTTTTATTTGCCCCGGGTATAACCAGGAGAGTTTGCTCATCACATTCTTCAGCAAAAACCGTAATTTTTTCAACGGTGCTTTTCATATCGACCGAGGTGCATATATATTCGCCCTCGAAAATCAGATCACATAGTTTCATATCTAGTCCTCAAAGTTCGTGTTAATTGCGCGTATAGTTATAACATTGCCGCGCTTTGCAGCACTTCCTGGCGGCAAAGATTGTTCCACGACGACATCGCTTGCGCTTGGAGACGTAGCGCTCATTCCGGCAATTTTAATATTAAGTCCGCTGTCTACAGCCAGCCGGATTGCCTCGGCAAGAGTAAGAGAGGTGAGAGTGGGCACCGTGATATCGCTTTCGGTATTTGTGGTATATAATATAACCTTTGAAATAGGATAGGTAAATACCTCGCCTACACTTGGCGTTTGAGCGATGACAAATTCACCGTCACCTATTACCTCGTATGAGATTTTTTGGTCCTTCAGCCTTTTGACTGCGCCCTCAACTGTCAGACCTACATAGCTTTCAACGCTTACGCTTACATCGTCATGCTTTTTTTGGTATTCAAGGTATGGAAGCACCTTTTCCATAAGCTTTGAGATGTACGGTGCGGCTATTACGCTTCCGTATTTTACCTGCGAGGTGGGCTCATCAACTACGATTATCATAGCTATACCTTTATCAGCATCGGTTGAATAGGCGACGGTTGAGCCGATTCTGAGATATGAATTGCCGTTTGCATCAAGGATATCGAATTTTTGCGACGTTCCGGTTTTGGCGGCTATATCATATCCGCTGACACCTGCGTTTTTTGCTCCTCCGTTTCCGTTTACTCCATCTATGAGAATTTGTGATACGCATTCTGCGACCTCTTTGCTTACTACGTTTCTCTTTACCTCTGTCTCGTGCTCGAAAACAGTGTTTCCGTCGTTATCTATTATCTTTTCTACTACATAAGGGGTAACGAGATTCCCGCCGTTGGCAACCGCCGCAATAGCGGTAAGCTGATTTATAACCGACACCTTGAAGCGTTGGCCAAACGATGCCGTGGCAAGCTCTGTCGGACCGATGTTTTCTTCCTTGTGAAATATACTGCTTGCTTCACTGGGCAAATCTATCCCGGTTTTTTCAAGCAATCCGAAGCTTTTTACGTATGAATAAAAGTTATCGCTTCCGATTCGCTCCGAAAGCGCGATCATACAGGGGTTGCAGGACATTTGAAGTCCGTATCCGAGATTAAAGCCTGAGCCGTGTCCGCCCGCCTTATGACATTTAATTTTCCAACCGCCAACCTCGTAGTAGCCCTTGCAGGAAAAGGTGTCGTTAAGCGTGACAACGCCTAAATCCAGTGCCGAGGATACCGTCAGAATTTTAAAGGTAGAGCCCGGCTCATAGGTTTCGCTTACTGCTTTGTTTGACCACATTACCTGCATAAGCTCGGTTTTGTAGGCATTGTATTCCGCCGTTCCCGGTGTGAGACCGCTTGCATTGAGCTTCTGGAGCGATTGCTCGTCTAAAACGAATGGAGTGTTGGGATTAAATGGGGAAGTTGTTGCCATACCGAGAATTGCGCCGGTTGAAGTGTCCATAACTATCCCGGTTACTCTATTTTCAGCCCCGTGATTGACTCTTGCTTCCTCTATGACCGCTTCAAGCTCGGATTGAATATAAGAATCGAGGGTCGTAACCAGGCTGTTGCCGTTTTCGGCAGGGAAATAGTCTGAATATTCCGTATCCAGTGCATTTCCGTTGGCATCCTTTGCGTATACGTAATATCCGTCCTTGCCGGAAAGAATTTCGTCATAATAGTATTCAAGACCGTAGAGTCCTTGATTGTCGCTGCCCGTAAAACCGAGCACGTGCGCTGCGAGTGTGTTTTCAGGGTAAAAGCGTGTGGTTGATGCTTCTGTGAAAACTAATTTTTCAAGAGAGTTTTCTTCGATAAAATTCAAGACAGCGCGGTATTCCACCTCACTTACCGATTTTTTTACGGTTACGTCAAGGACGTTTGAATTTTTGATTTTATTGTATAAATTATCTTCGTCGAGCGATAAAATAGGACTTAATCCCGCTGCAATAATTCTGTCATACTCGATTCCTGTTTCTTTTTTCCATAGCTTTATATCTCTTGTTGAAATGAAAACTCTCCAAACCGTGCGGCTCGCCGCCAAAAGATTCATGTTTGAGTCATAAATGCTTCCGCGCTTTGCCGGCAGGACAGAGGAGGTGGTAACCTGGTCATAGGTTTTTTCGCGATAGTAATCATATAAAAAATAAGAAATACGCAACATGTTTCCGAGCAGAAACACGCTAAATAGGGCAAATAGTGTAAAAACAGCTACTATTCTCCTGTGCGTCGTCTTTTTTGTTACAGCCTTCAAAACACTTTTCCTTTGCAAAAAAATATAGCGACGGACAAAAGCCATCGCTATATCATATTTTTTTGTATGAGGTTTTATGAAGAAAAGTTGTTTTTTCTACAAAATAAAACTGCGGTATTTTAAGGGTGGTGCAAATGCCCTTATAAAAATACCGCAGTGGTGGTCGCAGTTATTCTGCCTCGTTTACGATCTCAGCTTCAGCTTCCGCAACCTCGGACTCCTGTGCATACGCGCTCGTGTCCGAAAGCGAGCTTGTGTTATTAGCAAGAAGCTTTGTGCCTATTATACCAAACGAGAGAACAAATGTGCAAGCAACTACCGCAGAAAGAAGGGCAGATGCTGATGCACGGAAGGGGAATGCGCGAATAGTTTTATCCTTTACAGGGGGCTCCTTTACAGTAAGCTTATCGTTAACGTAAGATATAAACATGGCAACTGCCTTTTCGCTCTTGGTGGCTGTGGATCTTTCAGCAACCGGCAAAAGCGCGTCGGCTTTCTTTATCTCGGCCTTCATAGACATAAATTCGCCAATAGTGTATTCAGCATCATTTTCTATTACTGTAAGTCTGTCTTTCATATTTTCATAAAGTCTCTCGTAGCTGTTAGTGTATGCCATTTTTCTTTCTCCTTATATCTTTTCTGCAATTCTTAATTTAGCGCTTCGCGAGCGATGATTTTCTGAAAGCTCTGCGTCGCTTGGCAAAATCGGTTTTTTGCTAATTTCTTTAAGCGTGGGCTTCTTTCCGCAAATGCAGACAGGGAAGTCGTTCGGACAGGTGCATCCTGTAGCGTGGGCTCTGAATCCGAGCTTTACTATTCTGTCCTCCAAGGAATGGAAGGATATTATAGCTATCCGACCGCTGCTTACCAGAGAGGCCGCGGCAGCATCAATTATCGGCTTTATCGCATCGAGCTCGCCGTTTACTTCAATTCTTATCGCCTGGAAAGTTCTTTTTGCCGGGTGAGGGCCGTCTATTCGTGATATGCTCGGTATAGCTCCCTTAATTGTTTCTGCAAGCTCGAGCGTGGTGTTTATCGGTTTAGTCTCACGCTTTTTACATATTGCCGCGGCAATTCTAGGCGCAAACCGTTCCTCGCCGTATTCGAAGATAATGCGCTTCAGTTCACTTTCTGAATATGAATTTACAACCTCATAAGCGGACAGGGGAGCGTCTGTATCCATTCTCATGTCAAGAGGCGCATCGTGCATATAGCTGAATCCGCGCTCCGGTGTATCAAACTGATGCGAGCTGCAACCGAGATCTGCGAGCACTCCGCCAAGATTTGTAATATTAAAATCTTTTATTATTCTGCTAAGAGAAGTGAAATTTTCATTTATGAAGGTTACGCGGTCGCTGTAATCCTTTAAACGTTCAGAAGCGGCAGCGATAGCATTTTTGTCGCGGTCAAAGCATATAAGGCGTGAGTTTGCTCCCATTCGTTTGGCAATTTCGAGCGAATGCCCGCCTCCGCCTGCTGTGCAGTCGATATATGTGTAGCCGTCTCTGATGTTGAGAGCTTCTATGCATTCAAAAAGGAGAACCGATGTATGTGAAAAAACTGCTTCTGACATAAAGTAAACTCCTTTTTATAGGGAATTACAGCCCGAATTCACGAAGCACATCGCGCATCTTATCGAAGTCACGATTGCCGTCGTGTGCTTCCCAAAGCTCTTCGGCCCAAACTCTGATTTGGCGTCCGACACCGACGAATACCACGTTCTTATCTATCTTTGCATGCTTGAGAAGCCTGTCCTCAATGATTATTCGACCGCTTCCGTCAAGTGTGCATTTTTGAGCGCCACCGAGTATAAAATCCTGTATTTCAGCGGCTACTGATTCGGGAAGCTTTTCTATTTTTTCAATATAGGCATCCCAATCATCTGCTGTATAAATAGAGAGGTAGGTGTCAAATTTTCTGGTTATATAAAATACTTCGCCGAGCTCATCACGGTATTTTGCCGGAATAAAAACTCTTTTTTTCGCATCCAGCGAATGATTATAAGAGCCAACGAATGACATTTCAGGACCTCCTCTCGCACTTTTTTGTATTTTTTGGGGACTGTTCTACACAAAACTGGGTAATATCAACACAATCACCCACTTCGCCCCACGCGTATATTATAATACATCTTTTGCAAAAAATCAATAGTTTTTCAAAAAAAAATAAAAAAATTTCGATAAATGAATAAAATCCCTAAAAAGTATTCCATTTTTCTATGATTTGTGGTAGAATAATACGAGAAAAGAATAGAGAGGTTTGAGTATGTCTTTGTTTTCAAAGCTTTTCAGAAAAAAAGACGATCCGTCGAGTTATACATACAGGTTAAAAATGGCAAAGTCTTTACACGGTCAACCTGTAAAGTATGTAACCGAGCGCAGGGAGGATAATGAAGACGTAATTGGCCGTGGCGGAGCAATGGCGGTGCACGGCGATACCTTTATAGTGGACTCTTCCGGCGACAGACTTTTTGTATGCAATATATCAGAGCTTGAGGTTTCCACACTGATGAGCGGAGACGGCGTTATAATAAGCGGACCTAATCTTCTCTCGGATGGAGAGACGCGCACTATTATCGTTCATTTTGTTTATCACAGAAAATGATTTACACGGAGATATAAGCTTGAAAAATGCAAGAAATAAGCACGTAGCAGCCATAATTTTGGCGGCAGGCAAAAGTCTGCGCTTTGGCGATAATATCGAAAAAATAAAGGTGAAAATTTGTGGCGATACCGTTCTTTGTCATACTGTAGCTGCCTTTGAGAAGGCGGATACTATAAGCTCGATCGTTATAGTCGCAAAGGACCAGGATATCGATTTTGTAAAGGAAAACACATCGCGCTTTGGCAAGGTGGAAAAGGTTGTATCCGGTGGAGACAGCAGGGCAGAATCTGCGCGCCTTGGATTCTTTGCGGTAGATGAAGAAGCCGCTTTTGTAGCTATTCACGATGCTGCCAGGTGTCTTGTTACTCCTGATATGATAGACGAGACAGTGCGTGCCGCATTTGCGCACGGAGCAGCTTCTTTGGCAAATAAAGTTTACGATACGGTTAAAAAAACAGATGCGGATGGGAAAATATCCTCAACCGTGCCGAGGGAAGCTTTGCTTTTAGCCGCTACACCACAGGTGTTTTCGAGAGATTTGTATTCAGATGCGCTTGATAAGAATAGCGGGCTTGATGACATTACAGACGATAATTCGCTGCTTGAAAGAATAGGTGTCAAGATTTTTCCGGTAATAACCGACATTCCTAATTTAAAAATTACCACCAAAGAAGATATAGGATATTGCGAGTATATCCTTTCGGAAAGGAGAAGAAAGTGAGCATTAGAATCGGTCACGGATATGACGCGCATCGCTTTTGCGTCGGGAGAAAGCTTATTCTCGGCGGAGTTGATATAGATTTTGAAAAAGGACTTATCGGGCATTCGGATGCAGATGTACTCACACACGCTGTAATGGATGCTTTGATCGGTGCTATGTCGCTCGGTGATATCGGGAAGCATTTTCCTGATAGTGATAAGACCCTCGAGGGGATATCGAGTCTTGAGTTGCTCAGAAAAGTTTACGCTTTAATGTCTCAGTGCGGGTATGAACTTGTAAATCTTGATGCAACCGTTATCATACAGCGTCCCAAAATAGCGAAATATATACCGGAAATGACAAAAAATATAGCAGATTTATTAAAAGCGGACCTCTCTTGTGTCAACATAAAGGCGACAACGGAGGAGGGACTCGGTTTCACGGGTACAGGCGAAGGCGCTGCCGCACACGCTGTAGTTCTTCTCGAAAAGAAATAAGGGGTGGCAGAGCCACCCCAATCATAAACGGCAACCACAGCGTATCACTTCTACGTCCTTAGCTTTAATGTCTTTCGCTGTGTATTGACGTGAGCTTTTTGCTCCATACCATTTTATGTTAAAATTAAACTTATGCCACATCGTATAGTAACTTGATAAAAGGCATGCTGCAATTTTTTGATTTACATATTATAGTAGTTATTATAATTACTTAGTATAAATATTAGTTTGTTTACAAGAAAGGAAAAAACATGATTAAAATTTCACCATCAGTTTTGGCTTCCGACCTTTCAAATCTCGCCTCAGAGGTTGTAGAAATCGAGAAGGCGGGCGCAGAAATGGCACATCTTGACGTTATGGACGGAGTTTTCGTACCCAATATGTCGTTCGGAATGCCGGTTATCGAATCGCTAAGAAACAAGAGCAATATTATTTTTGACGTGCACCTTATGATTGTATCTCCCGAAAAATATGCGAAGCGATTTATTGATGCGGGAGCTGATATAGTAACATTTCATTACGAGGCGTGCGAGGACTCTGCGACGCTTCTTGATGAAATTCACGCAAATGGCGCAAAGGCAGCTATTTCTATCAAGCCTAAAACTTCCGCTGAGGAAATATTCCACCTTCTTCCAAAATGCGATATGGTTCTTGTTATGACAGTCGAGCCTGGGTACGGCGGACAGAAATTTATGCCTGATATGCTTCCGAAGGTTAAGGCTATCAGAGAGGAAGCAACAAGACGCGGTCTTGATATTGATATTCAGGTTGACGGAGGCATAAATCCCGAGACCGCAAAGCTTGCGGTTGAGGCGGGTGCTAACGTTCTCGTAGCGGGCAGCTCTGTGTTTAAATCCTCTGATCGCCGCGCTGCAATAAACGCGCTCAGATAACATAAAAATGCATTTTTTGCTAAATATCCGACATAAAGCGAAGCAGAATACATAATTTAGGAGAAAACAATGTTGAGTCCAATCGTGACAATGTCTGCTGTGACAGGCAGACCGTCAAAAGAGAAAATACATAAATATCTTTTTGGCCTTAAGAATATCGGCATCGACCAGGCCCTGATTTATCCGCGCTCGGGTTGTGAAATTGAGTACTTATCCGACGAGTGGTTTAGGGTTGTGGGTTATTTTATTGACAGCGCGATAAAGCTTGACATGAAGCTTTGGCTGTATGATGATTTCAACTGGCCCTCGGGAGATGCTCACGGAAAGGTGAGTGCTATAGAAAAATTCCGTCTCTCGTCTGTTGAAACAAAGGGCGAGAATATGGGACGCATAACCTCTAAATCGAAGCATAATTCATCGCTTTTCGGTGAAAAGTATTTTCCAAATCTCATGTCTGAAGAGGCGGTAGACTATTTTATATAATGCACGCACGAGGAGTATTACAAAAGATTTGGTAAATATTTCGGCTCGGTAATTAAAGGCATTTTTACTGACGAGCCCTCAATTGCCTACTGCTGCGAGCGCGGCTCTATACCGTACTATGAGGAGCTGCCGTCCGATTATTTACAGCGTTATGGCACGGACTTTTTTGCTGATATGAAGACGAACAAGAGCTTTCATTTGCACGCAATGGAGCTCATATCCGAGAAGTTCTACAATTCCTTTGTCCGGAAGATTTCGGATTGGTGCACCTCTCACGGTATTGAATTTACCGGACATTTTATGTGCGATAATTATCCGTTCTGGTCGATAAAATACACCGGACGTTTTCTTCAGAATCTTGCGACACTCACTTTGCCCGGAATCGACGAGATTTTCTCTTCCTTTGAAGACGTAACCGAAATGGCGCTGTTTGGGGCTGCGGAATACGCGTGCAAAAAGCGTGGCGGCGGTATGGTAGAGCTATTTGCTCTCGGTCCCTGCGATATGACTTATGCCAAAAAGCGTTGTCTGATGTATCTGTCTGCATGCCATAAAATAAATCATTATTTTGCGCTTTCGCACATGGATTTGCGCGGTAATATGCTTATGACGGATTATTTCAGCAATATCTCTCCCGACGCACCCGATGCGCCCGGTATGAGGCTTCTCTCCGAGGAAGCAAAAAAATGTGCCGAATACGCAAAGCACGATTATACCCCTCACGTTTATATTCGCTATCCAACGGTATTTGCTATGAAAAAGGCGGCGGATAACCTTGATATCGATTGTATCTTTACCTTATCAATGCGCTCACACGTTATCAGATACAGTGGAAATATTTAGATGATGGAGAAGTGTCGGCTGATATACCCGTTGTTGAGTTAACCGACAGTGCGCAGTTCTCGTTTATGGGTAAAATCACCGATAGCGAAGAGGAAATTTGCAGACTTATATGCAAAGAACCGACAGTCAAGACACTGAACGGTGAGTTGCCAAAGGGAATATTTGTAAGACAGTTTGATGATGGTGAAACCGTCGTTTTAAATATGTTCGGTGATGCAGGCGAGTATCTGATCTTGGGTAAGAAGGTTTATTTGGATACCCACGGCGTTTATATTTATAACGGAGTACCGTCTGTTACCGATAC
>JAEIGA010016644.1_pt1 | contig 11182 bp, 6 predicted proteins | sample 9270691 | NCBI WGS metagenome assembly JAEIGA01 (sample SAMN17057246, study PRJNA624740) | gut metagenome | biome: biome; isolation source: fecal sample | host: Bos grunniens | place: China: Xizang | collected 2019
TAAATATGTTTATACATATCAAAACGGTGCGTTCCTAAAAACCAACAATCGTTATCCTGAAACGGCAGATAATATGTCTGTGTTTAATGATTATATTTCAGTTAATAATGCTGTTGCATATTTTATAATTGCTTCTGCATTCGGTATGATTGACTCCCTTGGTAAAAACTTAACTATTAGAACATGGGATGGTGGTAAAAAATGGTGGACTTGTTTCTATGATATGGATACCGCGTTAGGCCTATCAAACGAAGGTGCTGAAAATATCCCTGAAGATGTTTTTGTTGATAGATTTAAGAACGTAACTGAAGCGGGTAAAGAAACCGTAATGGAAATATTATACCACACAAAAGAAGATAGTGGTTATAACGCTTATTATTCTAAATTGTGGGCTATTTTAAGAGATAGTGATTTTATATACAACTATACAGGTTCTCGTGAAAATAAATTATATGAAAATGCTTGGACTACATTACGTAGAACAGGTGGCCCATTTGATACTCACATGAACTTCGTTAACCTCATGACTGAACATATTGGTATGTGCGGTGAATTGTTATATAATTATGACTATAACTCAAAATACATTATAAATTCAAGTAACTTGTCAATGTTGCATGGTTTACGTATTGAATATGTTAGAAGTTGGTTAAAAAATAGATTTTATTTCTTAGACGGTGTTTTTGAAAATAAAACTATTGCTGCTACATATTTAGACAGTCCTTTCTATACTAACGCATTTAACGTAACAAACGAAGGACACCCTAAAACACAGATTGGTTATATTCCTTATACCTTTAAATCAACAGCACCTATTTTCATTAAAGTGAATACAGGTAACGTTGGTCAAACTGACTTTGAAACACAAGGTAAATATTTCTTGCCAAAAAATACTGTTACAACAATTAATACACCTGAACACACTTCAAGAAAACAAACAAACTTCACAAGTAGTTCGGTGTTAACACAGTTTGAAGGTTTGAATGGTATTGGTGTTGTAAATATGAACACTAACAACAGTCCAAGATTTAATGTATTACCTGAATTAGTTAACTTCAACATTGCAGGTACAACTTCATTAGACGCTTTGCCTATTGATTTCCAAAAAGTGTTTATGTATAAAGACGAAACTACCAAAGAACCAAACGGTAAGATTACAGGACCTTCATGTTTGGAGAGTTTAACACTTACTTCAACAAAGGTTGTGAATGACGGTGAATACCCTATTGACTTAAAATCGTTTACAAAGATTAAGAATATTGACATTTCTTCTTCTAACGTAACGAGTTTAGTGTTGCCTAATAGTACATTACATAATTTACGTATTAATGGTTCATATCTTCGTGAATTTAATATGTCTAATCAACCATTATTAAAAACAATTGATTTCACGGGATGTAATAGGCTTACATCTATTAATATCACAAACTGTGAAGGTTTAGAGGAACTAACATTTGATAGTTTGACAGTTTTACAAACAATTAATTTACAATCTTGTAAAGGTTTGAAAAAATTGATTGTTAAAAAATGTGATTCATTAGTTAATTTATTAGTAGCAGATGCTCCATTGTTGTCATTAGTAGATTTAAATTATTTAACTAATCCACAGTTAAGTATAACATTACCAATAGATAACTTATCAAGTTTAACTATTAACACAATTATTTCATCAAAACCATTAACATTGTTATACAATAATGAAAACTCATTTAAACAATTAACAACGTTAAACATTAGTAACTGGTCTACTTTACCAAAAATAATTTATAAAAATGGTCAAACCGTTATTCCAGATGAAACATATTGTTTGTATGAATACACAAAAGACGAAGTTAAGTACACTGTTAGAGGTAGTAAGTTTATTCCTGAAGACGCAGAAGATATAGTATTGTTGGAAGGATCTGAAACAGAAGATATAGTATTCGATTTTTCTAAATTCACTTCATTACAACCTTCTTTGGTTGTTTTAAGTGGTATTAAAACAATTAAATACTTACGTTTACCTGAACCTCCTACTACTTACTATGAAATTCTTGATAGTGCGTTAAATTTAAGTGAACTTGTGCGTATTTTTGGTTCTTATAAAATTACAAAAGCTAATCTTAATAACAAAAAAGGATTTTATTTAAATGAACCTGAACATTATAGTGAATATAATAAAGATTTAGATATTGAAGGTGTTGAATATGTTGATGTTAAGTTAAATCCATATTTTACTAATATTAAAATTGATACTAACGACTTATCATTCAAATTCAGTAATACTTCTTTATTATATGATGATGCAATTTATATTTTAAAACAATGTTCTAACGTTACTAACTTAACAAATACATTTGCGTCAACTAAATTTACAATAGACCATACAAAGGTAATGCCTGTTAATTTATTTAAATGGTGTGAAAAAGTTACATCTATTGATAAAATATTTAGTGGTTGTGCTATTCATTGTTTCTTACCTAATGGTCTGTTAGACCCATTAAAGAAAATTACAACATTTATAAATGTATTTAGTGCAGGTGGTGCTAATAGTGAAAGTACAGAAATGGAAAATGGTATCGTTTCGTATTCATACGGAATTGATTATAGTATTCCTTTCTTCCCTGAAGGTAATAAAATCACACATATTTCAGACTTTACACCTGTTGCTATATATGAAGATGATATTCATTTATTAGAGGCATACGCCAATACAGGTTTAACACATTTCTATGCTAATAAACTACTCAAGAACTTAGATGAGTTAGAAACAATTGAAAACTCATTCAGTAATTGTGCTATTGATTTTACAAGAAATAGTGGTGCTAAATTGTTTACAAACACACCTAAATTAAAAAATATCTTAAATTCATTTATAGATATAAACGGTAGAACAGGTAATCCTGGTTTGGATTCAGAAGGTAATCCATATGTAGACGATTTATTTGGTGCTGAATCACTTGAAATGATATCAACAGCATTTAGTTTCCAAAAGGATTCTAATATGTGTGTTTATTTCGGAGATGACTTCTTTGATAAAGTTAAAGATACCATCTATTACATTGGTTGTGGTTATACTACTGACGCAGGAACAGGTGAAATAATTAATAATAAAACTGACGAAGGTTCATTCTTAACAGGTACTATCACAAAATTAATTAACACTTCTAAATGTGACGATGGTGTATTCCCATACAATATCATAAAAGAATGTACAAAATTAACAGAACTTATGGGCCTATTTAGAGGCTTAAAAGGTGATAATGAAATTGTTTATGAATTACCAAAAGATATGTTTGTAAACAATATTAAATTAACAAATGTTTCACATTTCTTTGCTGAAATGAAGTTAAATTATACTTTAACAAGTGAATCGTTTATTAATAACAAAATTGTTAATTTCTCTGGTATATTTAAAGATGATAAAACACAAGGTAAATGCGGACAAATACCATATCGTTTATTCTATCAAAGTGGTGGCAATTATATAACAACATTAAGAGAAGCATTAAGATGTGGTACATTGTTTAATGTTGAACACTATACTTGTTCTGATGAAGTATTTACAAAACATTTAACATATGTAGACAAAAATGGTTTAATTACAATCAATCCTTATATTTACGATGGTACTATCGAATTTTATGATAATCATATTAAAGGTGGTATTATAGAAGACATATACAATCTATATCAATTTATTAACAACGGAGAAGAGGTTCCTTCTAATTTAAGAAAATACTTAGATTCAAATGGTGAACCTTTATATAATCCTCTACATGAAGTTTATATGACTACAATACAAGAGATTGATTGGTTAAAAGATTTAAAAAACTTAATTCGTAGTGATTGTTTTACTGATGATAATACATACGAAGAAGCGAAAAAATACAACTATTTTTGTCCACCTGACATTTTTAATTATTGTAATAATACTTCTTCATTGGATTTAGAAAGTGTCTTTGCTTGCAAACAAAATACAACATTGTCTACATCTATGAGTGGCTACAAAGGTCGTATTCCTGAACACTTATTTGATAATGTAACAAACATTTCTAAATTAAGTAGTATGTTTAATGGTTGCGAAAATATAATGCCATATAGAAATGGTTATTCAGTAGTTGTTATGAATGATGAGAATAAGCAAGAAACTAAATATTACCCAGGTATAATGTATCCAAAAGGTTTATTTAGCAAACTTACTAATTTAAAAACATTGTCTAAAATGTTCTCATATAATAACATTTGGGGATTATGTGTGATTGATTCTGATATGTTTGGTTCAATTGGTAAAAATGTAACAAGTATTGCAAGTTTATTTGAGGGTTGTAACTTTATAAGACCAACCGCACATACTGTTGAACAAATTGAAAATGGTTTATTCGATAGTTTCGGTGTTCTTAAAGATATTAGTGGATTGTTCTCACAATGTGTTAATATTGCTTTAACAAAGGAAATATTTACAAACACAATACATCCATGGTTAACAAATGTATCAAATTTCATGAATGCAACTGCTTTAATGAGGGCTATAGAAGTTCCAGAATTCTGGAATTGGACTTATCCACCTGAACAAATTAGTAACTGTTATTCAGAAGTTTATCCAATACCATTAAATAATGATTCAATACCTGAACTTTATAAAATGGAAATTATTTAATAAAAAAGGAGGGTGTTCCCCTCCTTTTTTATATATCTAATGTATAATTTAATGGTATTGTATTTTCTTTAACGCCTTCATGTATTAATGACATTTCATAACCACCGTCAAAAACACGCCAATATGGGTCTTCGGCACCTAATTCAAGTACGCGTTCATGTATCTCTTTGTCATATTTTTCCTTTAATACAAAACCAAGTCTTCTAATTTCAGCAAAACGTTTAGATTGTGTTGTATCACCGTCTGCACGACTGCCTCTATCTTCACCTTCGTGTTGTATATACAAAACTTTTGGAATTTTACACATTTTACCATGAATAAATGTTCTCATTAAAATATCCAAATCGTCTAAAACTGACAAGTCTTTATTATGACCACCTATTTTATGATAGAAATCTTTTTTCCAACATCTAACATGATTTGGTGCTGCAACGATATGTCTAATAGATAAAGCATTTACATCCGCAGTAATTGGAATTACGATTTTTTGTCCTAATATATCATGTTCCTCATATTCTCCTAAACCTAACGCAAAATAGTCTCCATACCAAACTGAATGTCCTCCGATTTCTTCCATTGCATACGAATAAACAAAATCACAATCAGAATATGTATCAAAGGCTTTTTTTAATAATTCAAGACAGTCAGGAGTTAATTCATCATCATGGTCTACTTCAACTAAATAATCTCCATCAGCAATTGAAGCAATTAAATTTTTATTAAACCCAATATTACCATGTTCGGTAACATTTTTAATGATATGAATTCTTGGGTCTTTTAATCTTTCGAAATGATTAACTTTATTAGGTGAACTATCATCAATTATCCACCAATTCCAATTCTTATATGTCTGTGAACATAGTGAATTATATAAACGTTTAACAAATTCAACTGGCGTGTTATATGCACAGGTAAAAATAGAAAATATTTCTGAATTTTCATTAGTTCTATTAATATTGTGTCTAAAAACGTTAATAATTGCATGTGAAATATCTTCTGCATTAAAACTGTCCATATGTATCCATCGTTTACGATATTCAAAAGACATTTCATTTAATGGTGCGTAATTAATATTATCACCAATTGTTATTAAACAATCAAAACCTCTATTTTTATCTAACACAGACAACCAATCTTCAGTGTTTTTATATACCTTAATATCAAAACTCTCGTCATCATTTTCAGTTAAATAATAACTTCTAATATTACTATAATCATGATTATCTTTTAATGGGTCAACAATAAGTGCGCTAATTTTATTCTTCATGTTCGTTTATGAAATGATAATAATTATTATAATCATAATATTTTAAATATACATTGTTCTCTTCTATGTCGATACTATAATTTAAAATATCTGATGTAAACACGCTTTTCTTCTCCTGCATTATCAAAGGATATGTGTATGAATAGGAATCACTCATATAGAAAGTTGGATGGTCAGGTGATTGAAATTTCGCCTCTTGTGTCAAACAATATTCTTCCATACCTTGTTTAGAGTAAATTAATGCTGCGGTACAAAATAGTCTAAAACCATTATCAGAAGATTCCCACCTTGCGTCTTCAATATTTGGCGTTAGAGCGTTTAAATATGGCTGAGCGTCCATTTCCCCATAAGGCCAATAATATCCTTCCAGATGCAAAACTTTGAAGTTATCAGGGGCTTCTTTTAATGCTTTCATTATATATTTGAAATCTTTAAAGAAACAAACGTCGTCTTCTAAAATTAAGATTCTTTCATAACCATTAATTAATGAACGTTTAATCATTTTATAATGTTCAGAAGCACACATGAACTGTCCGATTTTATGTTCGTTAGGAACTTCATAACTAAAATCAATATCACCTGACATTCCCATGCAATTCATTGCTTTTTGAGTAATCGGTAGCGGTACTGTTTCAACAATTTCAAATTTACCACTATCAATTAACTCGTCATAAATTCCAATTTCTTTAAATTGTTTCAAAACACTGTTTTTTCGTTCTTTTCTATTAGCCATTGTTAATAGATAAATCTTATCAAAAAAATCAGTAAAAAAATATTGTCTCAATGTATTCATATTTTTATGTGTTTTTTAATTTGCGTAAACAATATAATAATTTTCTTCCTTTTCTTTTTTATACTTATTAAAGGTTCTTATGACCTCGTCTTGATTTCTACAATAAATTAACCTATTTCCTGTGTGATATGCACATTCTAATAATATAGTAAACAATGTATCATCAATATGTTTGTCTGTTAGAATATAGGTGTGGTCAGTCGTAACTTTCATTATACTTGCTAAAGTAACAATTAAAGCATAAATAAGTTTTGACTCATTAATAAATTGTATAACTGAATACTCATCTGTGACTTTTTTAAAAAATTCCGAATGTTTAGTTATATTATCGTAATAATCGCTATCACTACCAAATGCAGCAAATTTAATTTTATCAAAATCAAATGGTTCTATACGTTCAAAACCGAAAAATGTAGAAGATTTTAAATTAGGAGTTCCATCTGGCCATCCTCTATTTGATTTTGTTGTCCATTCGTCAAAAGATTTAGTGTAATAGTGTTTTAAATGTCCCAATTTATATCGCATTGGGTAGAAACAATGAAGAAAACTAGTTCTTGTTTCGTAACCACCCGCGTTATATATATTTTTTTCTTCTTGTTCTTTTTCAAAATATGGTACATGTGAACCATTAAACCAACATCCTTTCCAATAATCTCCACCTCGTACAATTGATTTAACAAAGCAATTTTCTTTGAAATAAAGTATTGGTGATACAGGTTTTGGAAAACGTTTTTGAATAGGTTCATCCTTATAATGCTTTTCACCATTTGAGCCAAAGTTAATCCAATGGAAGAAAACACAGTTTTCCTTAATTGGTGCTAAAAAGTCTTTTATGTTATCATAAGCACCAATTTCTAAAAATTCGTCTGCGTCAAAATATCCGCACCACTTGTAATTTCCTTCACCTGCAAACGTAGCGTATAAATGTACTTGAAAATAATTAACACCCCTAAAGTCATATATTTCAACCTGTCCTTTATTGATATATTCACTTAATATAACTTCAATTGTTGGTTCGTCATTATTATCAGCAATAATTACTTTGTCAAAACCTAACTTTAAATAATGTTCAACAAATTCTACAAGATATTTGTCTTCATTCTTTGCACAAGTTAAAACTAAATATTTATCTTTATCTTCAGGATGTTTTGGCAAAAAACGTTCAGTTTCTTCTGTTCTAAAATGTATATATTCCATTGATAAAAATTTTATCTTTATTATTTATTGCCAATATTCATAAAGGCCTTTTGTTATTTCATATTTATTCCATTTATAACGTTCACGATTTGGTTGAGTTTTTGCCCATTCCCACATTTCTTGTAAGCCTTCTCGTAATGTAGTATTCTCTTTATAGCCTAATATATCAATAGACTTTTGATAAGAAGGGACACACCATTTAACTTCATGCCTTGGTTCTAAATGTTTAATATTTGCCTTATCATAACCCGTAATTTCGCACAACATTTCAGCAGCCTCATTAATAGTATAACCATTAATACCACCAACATTGATAATTTGTTTAGAAGCCTCTTTTAATACTGCTGCATTCCAAAAAGATTCAAGACAATCCTCAATATAAGAAAATGCTCTTGTTTGTTCTCCGTCACCATAAACACTAATAGGTAAATTATTTAAAATTTGATACATCCAAATACCTAATACGTTACGATACTTATCCCAAATATTTTGACCAATTCCATAAACATTATGTGGTCTAATAATACACCAATCAAGATTGTGCTGTTCGCCTGCTACTTGAATATCCATTTCACAAGCATATTTAGAAATAGCGTAAGGGTCAATAGGTTTTGGTTGATCGTCTTCAGTAAAACGCTCGTATTCTTTAATACCCCAACCATAAACTGACATTGAAGATGTATATACTAAACGTTTTACATCATGTGTAATACACTCATTAATAACTGCAACGGTTGACAATACATTATTACTATAGTTGAACTTTCTCATAAATGGAGATAAACCTTCTGCTGCGTATGCAGCAAAATGAAATACATACTCAAATTTGTGCTCATTAAAAATATCACTAATATCGTCTTCTGACAAATCTCTTTTATAAAACGTAATATTAGGATTTACATTTTCCATATACCCACCAAACAAAGAGTCAATACCAACTACTTCGTATTCAGGTTTGTTTTTCAAAATCCAATCAGCCATTCTTGAACCTAATAGTCCTGCAACGCCTGTAATCAAAATTTTTTTCATTCTCTATTTTTAATATATTTTTCTTTTATTTTTGTACTGCAAATTTATATAATTTATGAAACTCTTCAGTGTTATATCCTAAAATCTCGCAATATTCCTTAGAATCTACCCAAAAATCACCAACATAGTATTGCATATCAAATGTTAAACGTTTACCATTATATGAACACATTTCATCTTCAATGTTTATATTATAAGGAAAATATTCAACTTCGTAACGATTAGATAATTTAGGAATATATGTATTATTCCTTTTTATATGTGCATTTATTCTTTTTGTGTTCATCCAATAAAACGTACCTGAATATAACTTCATATCCCAACGTTTTGTGTAAAATGAACCACAAGTAAAATATATATCTCGTGTTATTTTATCAAGTGCAGCCTTATAATGTTGTAACGAACCATAATATGAACCAATAATCCAATGTAATAATGATTCTCTATCACATCTTGGGTCTGTAATATTAGTTACTCCTTTACCGTGTGCGAAAAATACTAAATCAAGTTGATCTAATTTATCTAAAATTTCTTCATGAAAAAATTTAGACTCGCATAGTTGACTGTCATTTTGCATCACTTTAAATGTTAATGTTTTGCCCTTAAAAATATTAAAGAATATATTTTGAGTGTCCTTAATTAATTCTATATCGTTAATGTCGTCTATTGCAATACAAATAAAAACCTCGTCAAATACTTCTTTGTAATATTCTAAACATTTAAAATGTATTTCGTTTATTTCACTAAACAATGTATCTTGTCTTGTGTAAAAATAGTAATATAATTGCTTTTTCATGTTAATATTTTATTCTTTATATCATAAATGTTTTTCACCCACATACATAAATGTCCATAAATGTTTTCAGAAAATTTAATCTCATAACTAATATCCTTAGAAGATTTAGTTGTATCAGTTATGTGTGTAAAATATAATTCAGAAGGGGTTGAACTACCTTTTATTGAAGTGCAATCTAAAGTTTTAAAACAATCCAAATAATGATTTATATAATCTTCATAAACTAAATCATATGAGAATGTACCTGTTTTGTTAATAAAAAATAATAATCTTTTAGTATTAATCCAAAGAAAATTATATAAGTAATAACTTTTATTAGATATTATAATATGATAAGGCGCGTCTGTAACATAATGACCTTTCATTAAAGGTGAAACAGCCTCATTTATATCGTCAAATGACATTGCGTATAAACCAATAATAATATAAGTTAAATTTTCAAATTTAATACCGTTATTATCACATGAATATACATTATGACCGAAAAACACTAAATCAAGACTCTCTAATTTATTCAATATTTCGTCGTTAAAGAATTTAATTTCATGTAACTTATCATCATTTTTAACTATTTTAAAAGTTAATGACATTCCACTAAAAATATTAAAAAACGCGTCTTGTGTATCTTTAATCAATTCTCTATCATTAATGTCGTCAATACCAATACAAATAAAAACCTCGTCAAATACATTTTTATAGTAATTTAGACAAGTTAAATGTAACTCGTTTACTTTATTAAACAATGTATCTCGTCTTGTGTAAAAATAGTAATATAATTGCTTTTTCATTTTTTCGTATTTACCATATTTAATATGTTATTATAAATATAATAAAAATTTTTTTCTTCAGGATATAATTCTTGAATTACTTTTGGAAAATGACTATATATATCATAATCAATATGATAAATTTTTCTGTTTAAATGTGAATATAAATTTGTTTCTGTTATATTACCAGGATAATTCTCTGCATAAAAACGTGTAAATGGTTTTATACTTTTATAAGTTAAATGCCCAATATTTTGTTTTAATTGTTGACAATTAATCCAAAAATACGTACCCATATAGTGTTTATTGTATAATGTTTCAGTGTTTTCATCTTCACGTAAAAATGAACCATAAAATAAACCATTATGTTGATTGCCAAGATATAACTCAACTTCATCCATAAATTCTAACGAATAATAATACATTCCAATAGACCAATGATATAAACTGTATTTTTGTTTTTCAGAGGCACTCAAAAAGCCTTTATTATGTCCAAAAAATACTAAATCATATTCATCTAATTTAGAAATGATTTCATTATAAAAGAAATTACATTCACATAAATTCGAATCATTTTTATATAAAATAAAAGATATTTTTTCAAAATTATTATCAAATATTTCAAGTATTTTTGATTGTACTTCTTTAATTAACTGTTTATCATTTGCATCATTAATTGATATACAAAATTTAA
>JAEIGA010016645.1_pt1 | contig 11180 bp, 12 predicted proteins | sample 9270691 | NCBI WGS metagenome assembly JAEIGA01 (sample SAMN17057246, study PRJNA624740) | gut metagenome | biome: biome; isolation source: fecal sample | host: Bos grunniens | place: China: Xizang | collected 2019
GGAAAGAAATATTTAAGAGAGGTGAATTAAAATGGCTACAGGTACAGTACAAAGTTTTTTAGTACCAAACTATAGTGGTTTGCTATATAACAAAGCAAACACAAATACTCCATTCCTAAATTCTATTGCAGGAAGAGTAAAATATACACAAAGTGTTGAGTTCGTTTGCGGACAATATTACACAAGTGAGGAAGGAGCAATTCCTAATATTAGTGAGACTGCTTCATTAACAGCTCCTACAGCAACTTATATTACTAGAGCACAAATGACTAATGTTACACAAATTTTCCAAGAAGCATTAGCTATTAGTTATGCTAAACAAAGTAATATGGCTACTTTAAGTGGAGCTAATATTGCAGGACAAGTTGCTAACCCTATTGATGAATTAGATTTTCAAACTTCACAAAAAATGGATAAAATCAAAAGAAGTATTGAAAAAGCATTTATTCAAGGAACTTACAATAAAGCAACTGCTGATGACGAAGTTAATAAAACTCGTGGTATGTTAGCTGCTATTACTTCAAATGTAATCGCTGCTTCAGGTGCTGCATTAGATTTATGGTTAGTTGATGACGCTGTAAAAGCTATCAAAGAATCAGGTGGCGAAATTAATAACTTAATAATGTTAGTTAACGCTACTAACTTACTTCAATTACATGGTAACGCAGTTGAATTAGGTATGAAAGTAGGAGAACCTTACATGAATACATTTGGTATCCAAGTAAGAGATATTTTACTTCCTATTGGTGCTGTAGTTAGAGTTGGTTTAGGTGAATTTTTACCAGACGGAACAGCTTTAATCTATAACCCATCAGTAATAGGACCAGTAGAACAACCAACTCCAGGTAAAGGTAATTTCTTCCGTGAAGAACTTGCTAAAGTAGGAGCAGGTACTACATATCAAATCTTCGGTCAAATCGGTTTAGATCACGGACCAGAATGGTATCACGCAAAAATTACTGGCTTAAGTACAACATTTGAAAAACCAGCAGGAATTGCAGTTAAGACAGTTAGTGCTTAGTTAGAATATAAAAACTTTCTAAAGGGAGAAGTAATATGACAAAGAAAAAAATAGTATTATTACAACACTACTATAACGATATAGGAGGTGTTGAAACGTTTTTACTTAATTTTGTAAGAAGATTCGGAAATGATTACGATATTACGTTAGTATGTCGAGACATTAGTTTTGAAAATGCTTATATGTTAGGTAAATACGCTGATATCGTTGTCGAGCTTACTTCCCCTATAGAATGTGATATATGTATCATAACAAGTGTATTAGTTGATAGAGAATATATGCGACAAATCAAATATAAAGAAGTTTATCAAATGATACATAGTGACTGGACTGCTATGAAACAGTTTTGGAGTTGGCAATTTATTGAATATGATCCTAATACTAAGTACATAGCAGTTAGTGATACAGCAAGAGAATCTTTTATTAGAGAGTATAATCGAGATAGTGTAGTAATTCCTAATATTCTAGATAAAGAAGAATACGATTTAAGGCTTGTATCTTTCACTCGTTTAAGCGAGGAGAAGGGATATGATAGAATAATCGCTTTATGTAAATTATTTGAGAAATACGGAATTAAATATGTATGGGATGTATTTGGTACAAACCCTAATAATGTAATACCTTATGGAAACATAAGATTACATACTCCTATCAAAGATAGTCAAAGAATAATGAGAGCGTACGATTATGTCGTTCAATTATCAACAACAGAGTCGTTCTGTTACACAATGTATGAGGCGTGGGAAAATCACGTTCCTACGTTGTGTACTCCGTTCCCTAATGCTGTGAAGGACACTAAGGAAGGAGTAAATGGATACATTATTCCGTTTGATGTAAAACTAACTAAAAAAGATATAGATAAAATAGTGAATAAAATTCCTAAGAACGCAGATTATACGCAAGAAGGAGTAGAAGAGTTATGGAAAAAAATATTAAAGTAAGAGTGATAGTACCTTTTAATGATATTGAAAACAATAATGAATATACTCCAACACAAAAAGTTATGTGGCTAACGTATAAACGAACTATGGAATTATTAAATAAAGGTTTAATAAAAATAATGGAAATAAGGAGGAGTAACAATGGAAGAAAATAACGAAGTATTAGACGAAAATAATATCGATGTACCTCAAGAGGAAACTCCTGAAGGTGAAGAAACTCCTGTTGATCCAGTATTACAAGAAATGATTACTAAAATGAGAATCGAAATATTGGGAGACAGTAGTGATACTTCTAAAGACGATGTCTTTGAAGAAAAAATAAAAGACGCTAAAGGTATTGCGTTATATGTACTCTATCCTTTTGATGAAGAAGCAGAATTACCAGATACGTGGCGTATGAATAACTGGATAGTTAGATGTGCTATAGAGTTATATAACAAAATGAGTACATTAAACGTACAAAGTTATAGTGAAAATGGTTTATCCGTAAGTTATTTAACTGGATCTATCTCTAAAATATTATTAGATGAGTTAGTTCCTAAGGCTGGTGTTCCAAAATGATCCAACCTATAACAAACATAGAACAATGGAGTAAACCAATATATATAGCAAGCAAAATCAGGGATGATATAGACGACTTAGGAAATTCAATAAGTGTCTATGATATCCCAATAGAATACAAGTTTAATTATCGTGGGGTATCTTCTCAAGCTGAAATGGTAGAATTTGGCGAAGACGCTAAAACTATGTTAAGAATGGTAATTCCTATCTCATATAAAAATCAGTTTAAAGAGTTCGATGTAGCCTATGTGGATGGTGTAAGTCCAGAAGGTGAAGGAGTTAATGGAACAAATGCAAATTATAGATTACTACCTCCTAGAAATGGTGGAAGTGTAATCGTTATATACATGAAAAGAATTAATGGAAAGTAGGTGTTATCTATGTATAAGTTTTCTAATGGTGTAGTAGTTTTTACTGAAGAAGATAAGGAAAATTACATTAAAGCTGGATACATATTAGTTGAAGAAACTAAACCAGTAGCAGAAGAAAAGAAGGAAAAAATAGTTGAAGAAAAAGATAGTAATGGAATTGTCGGCAAAAAGTATAGTAGAGACAATTCAAAAACTGGAAAACTATATAAAAGCTTTAAATAAAGGAACAGATAACGCCGTAAAAAAAGCTACTGAAGCATTATATAAGAAAGTTATAGATAATTGTAACGATAATAACTTAAGTAGATTCACTAGTAGCATACAAAAAAGTTATGATGAAACTAAAAACGAAGGTCGAGTATGGACTGATGATTTAGTAATAATCATTAATGAGTTTGGATCAGGTATTGGTGGTCCTTCACAAGAACTTGATAGAGAATATGCTGCAAAACATGGATATCAAATTGATATGAGTGGTAAAGGTGAATCTGGTTGGGCTTATCCTAAACAAGATGGTACTTATGGATGGACTCATGGTATCAAAAGTAAAAAGATGTTTTATGAAGCTTTTGAAGAAGTTAAGAAAGAATACAAAGATATAGTAAATATATCTTTAGAGGGAGAAATAGGTAAGCTTTATTAAGGAGTGAAGAAGTATGGTAGTAGAAGATGTTTTTGAAGATATTATATATCCTAATTTAAAGGAATATGTAGAAACAAATAATGCTTATGGTGCTAGAGTAACTAAAGCATATCCAGAGACTAGTAAAGTATTTCCTATAATTCCTGTAAAACTACTTCCTATAACTAGTAGATATAATAATTTAAGTTATGGTGAAGAATCTTATTCATTTGGTATAGAAATAGAAGTATTTGCTATAGATAAAACTGATGGCTTAGAAAAAGTTTCTAAAAAAACAATATGTGATGAGTTAGTAAAATTAATAGTTAACTATATTAAGGAAAATTATCATTTTACTATACGAGTAACTCACGATGTACCAAATGTAGATTCTAATGTGTATAGAAACTTAATTAGATTAAGTGGAACGTTAGATACTAAATATGAGGGTAGATTATTTATCTATCCATGGTAGTAGCACTCTTAAGGGAAAAAATTAAGAGAGGTGAAAGAAATGTTAGACTTAGGTATTGAACTAAGAGTAAAAGCAACAACTGACGCAAAATACAGTTATGCAAAATTAGTAGCAGTAAAAGGTATGCCTGCTACAGGACAAGCAGGAGGTAACGTAGAAACTACGACTTCTAGTGATCCTACAAAAGTATATATACCAGATAGACCAGATACAGGAGACATGGACTACACTTACAACTATACTGCAGAAGCATTAGCAGCAGTACAAGCAGTATGTGATAACACTCAAAAAGATATTCTTATTAAGTTCCCAGATGGAGCAGGCTTTGAATATCGTGGTGTATGTCAAACATGGATCAATGAAGTATCAGTTGGAAGTATTGTAGAATGTACTTTACATACTACTCCAAGTGTTGCAGGAACTTATTTAACTTCTACACAATTAGCAGCAAAAATTAGTCCTTCAGCATAATAATTAAAATAAGAGAGGGAAAAACAAAATGAAAGTATTGAAATTAAAAATCAATGATAAAGATTATTCTTTAAGTTTAGATAGAGATTCTATTAAATGGTTAGAGGCTAGCGGCTTTGTATATGAAGACTTTATTAGAAAACCAGTTACTTATAGAGAACTATTATGGGCTGGGTTATTCGTAAGAAATCATAAAGACGTAAACCCTAATTTAGCATTAAAACTAATGGATACTTATGCTAAAGAACGTGGTGAAAATATGGTAAATAAAGTAGTAAAGTTCGCTCATGATGAATATTTAGCTTTTATCAGTGCCCTAGCAGATACCAGCTCAGAGAAGAACGAAGAAGAACTAGAGATAATCGAGGAATAGACGAAGAAGAAAAAGGCAACAAATATAAGAACTTAACAGACTGGTTTTACGATTTATTGCCTATGGCGATTACATACGGTATGTCGGTTGAGGAGTTTTGGAAAGAAGATCCAGTCCTTTTCTGGGCATACCGTTTTTCTTATTATGAAAGATTAAGAGCCAATAAAGATTATGACAACTTTAAACTATGGTTACAAGGTGCATATTTTTATGAGGCTGTATCTGTTGCACTAGCTAATGGCTTCGGAAAAGGAAATGCAAAATACACTAATAAGCCTTATGTTTTAGATTTAGAAGAACAAGAAGAAGAACGAAAGAGACAACAAATATCTTTAGTAAATAAAATCAAAAACAGAATTAGTGAAATGCAACAAATAAAGGGCAAAAATGATAGCACGAATAAAAGGGAGTAAAAGGTGGTGATTAAATGGATAATCAAACTTTAGAACTTCAAGTTAAGGCTTCGGCTGAGTCAGCCACCAGTGCACTAAACAAGTTAATAAAAGAATTAGGTAACTTTAAAGCGGGTTATGAGGAAGCGTCAGGAAAAGTAGCTAACTTTAGTAATGTTATGTTTTCTTTAGGAAAATTAACGTTCGCTACAGCAATTAGAGGTTTTAATAAACTATATAATTCTATAGAGGCTGCAAGTGATAGAGCAGAAGATTTAAACTTATTTAATGTAGTTTTCAAGAACATAGGTAAAGCAGGAGAAGAAACATTCTCTAAATTAGGCTTAGAGGCTACTAGATTTCAAAATAATTTAGCGGAAACATTTGGTACTAATAAAGCGGATACATTAAGATATCAAGCATTATTCCAGTCAATGGGACAGTCATCAAATATTGGTGATAAATATGCTTATATAATGTCTGAAAACTTAACTAAGTTAACTTATGATTTAGCTTCTTTATATAATTCTAGTGAAAAGAGTGTTGCTGAAGCATTAAAGAGTGGTATTTATGCAGGACAAACAAAGCCTTTACGTAAATATGGTGTTGACGTAACACAAGGATCTATAGCTCCATTATTAGAACAATTAGGTATCGATGATAGAACTATGTCTCAAATGAATCAAGCTGAGAAGCAAATACTTCGTTATATAAACACAATGAGACAAGCACAAGTTGCTATGGGTGACTTTGCGGATACTATTGAATCTCCAGCAAACCAATTAAAAATATTAAGAAATCAATTCGCGGAATTAAGAGTAGCAATAGGTAACTTATTTGTGGGTATATTCGCACAAATACTTCCTTATGCAAATGCGATATTGATGGTATTAAAAGAAATTGCTAGAGCAATAGCTAATATATTTGGAATAGAAGTATCTGACTATAATAGCGGTTTAGGTGTATTTGAAGAAAGTGAAGAAGCTTTAGATGGTGTAGGTAAAGCTGCAGGTGGAGCAAGTAAAGCAGTTAAAGAATTAAATAGACAAACATTAAAGTTCGATCAAATAAATAATATTAAATCTCCTACTAAATCAGGTAGTGGTGGTGGCGGAGGTGTTTCTGGTGGAATAACTGGAGGCATAGATAAACGTTTACTAGACGCAATTAAAGGTTATGACAACTTAATGGGTAAAGTAAAAATGAAAGCTACTGAAATACGTGATAGATGGATGGATATATTAGGTTTTAAAAAGATCATTAACCCTCTAACTGGAGAAGTAAGTTTCAAATATCAAGGCTTTAGTAAAACTATAGAAGGTTTAGCTAAATGGTTTAGTAATCTAAGTGCAAAAGCAAAATTGTTTATTGGTTTAGGTTTAGCTGCAGTATTCCATAAAATATATAGTGCTGTAGGTGGCGTGTTAGGAAAAGTAATTTCTGCTGATTCGGCATTAGGAAAATTAGGGACTTCAATTACTAATGTCCTAAGAGGTCTTGGAATTGCTGGTGGTGGTTTATTACTAATGAACACTGGTCTTGAATCAATAGCCGAGAATGGAGCAACAGCATTAAACGTATTAGAGACTTTAGGTGGATCTCTAGGAATTATATATGGTTTAGGACAAGCAGGTTATACTATGTTTGGTACTTGGGGGGCAGTTGCTGGAATGGGTATTGGTTTAGTTGCTTCATTAGTAAACGCTATTAAAGGAATTGCTTATGCTAATGATGAACTTCAACAGTCTATAGACAAAACGGGAAAATTAGTAACTGATAGATATGATGAATGGCAAACTAAAATAGAAGAGCTTAAAACATCTTATAGTGTTGTAGATAGTGAAATGGGCTATTATCAAAACTTGTATAATGAATTAACACAAATAGTTGATGAAAACGGAAAAATAAAAGATGGATACGAGGAAAGAGCAGCATTTATAACAGGAGAATTATCTAGTGCATTTGGTGTAGAAATTAAAACTGTAGACGGTGTAATACAAAAGTACGGAGAATTAAAAGGCGAAATAGAACAAGTAATTGAAAAAGAAAAAAATAGGCTTAAATTAATTGCATTAGAAGAAAAAGCTAAAGAAGCAATAAAAGAAGAAGGGGACGCAAGAAAAGAATTAAAAATAGCTGAAGATGATTTAACAGCAGCACAAGAACATTACAATAAAGTAAAAGGTTTAGGATCTGAAATAGAATTAGACGCATTAAACAAGTTAAAAGAATCACAAGATCATTACAATACAGCTAAACAAAATCTAGATAATTATACGGATACAATTCGTGAATGGGAACACGCAACTGGTTTAGCTGCTACAAATAATCAAGAAGCATTAACAGAATATTTTGCTTATGAAAAAGATCTTTATGGTAAAAGTGAAGAAGAAAAATACGAATATTGGGATAATATGCTTAAAGAAAACAAAGCATATCTAGATCAACTTGAAAAAGATAGAAACAATTATAGTGAAGAAGAATACAAAGCAAGAAAAAAACAATATGACGATCTAATTACTTTAGCAGAAGAAAAACAAAATGGTTTAAGATTAACCTTATTAACACAACAGGGTATTTTAACAAACGATATGGTACTTGAATGGCAAAAATTAGGTAAGGAATCTTCTAAAGACTGTTTAGCAGAATTTGAGAAACTACCTAAGAATATGCAAAACGAGTTATACGACAAAATGGTATCTACTGGTGAAGGTATTTCAAATGAGTTACAAGCAGGGTTAGATAAGGTCAAAATAACTAAAACTGTTGAAGTAGGTGCTAATACTAGTTCTTTAACAACCAAATTACAACAAATAGCAAACTCTAGTACAGTTAAAATGTTACAAAAACTGACAGGTATTGATTTTAGTAAATACTTAAAGGCTGAAGGTGGTGTTTTGAGTGCAAGAGGTTGGAGTAACATACCTCAATTTGCTAACGGTGGATCTCCTAGTCACGGAACGTTATTTGCAGCAGGAGAAAACGGTGCTGAGATAGTAGGAAATATTAATAGAAGAACAGAGGTTTTAAATAGATCTCAAATTGCTAGTGCTATTTATAGTGCTGTATCTAGTGCTATGAGTAATGCAAATATAGGTGGAGGAGAAGTACACTTATACGCTCACACAGACGAAGGTGTAATAATAGATAGAATAAACAGTAAAACAAAACAAACTGGAGTATGTCCTATAAATATTCCAGCATAGAAAGAAAAGTGTAGCACTTCTTTTTAAGGGGAAAGAGGTGATTAAATGATACAAGAATTTGTAAGTGGAGCATATAGATATACACTTGCTTCACCTTCAATGGTATTATCTAAAGTAAAAATAAATAATGTAGATATATCTAAATACTTAACTAACGAATCACAAGTAGGTTGTTATGATGTATCACGAGATAGTGGTAGAGATACAACTACTGCTAGTGGGAAAATGATACTAAATGTTATATCTACTAAATATAGATTAGACTTAGTTACTAGACAATTAACTAGTGATGAAATAGTAGATTTTTTCGCACAAATAAGACTTGCTCCTACTATGACAGTACAGTTTCTAGATCCATTTACTAACACTTGGAAAACTATTCAATGTTATAGAGGAGATAGAACTGCTAGAGCGGCAAGAGCAATACCAGTTAAAGAGGGCAATAATGACGCATTAGTAGAAATGTTTGAGGGAGTAACTCAAGCAATTATAGAATTGTAGGTGTTATTATGGCAAGTAACAATTTTATAAATGAATGTAAAAATTATGCTAATTGTAATCGATTAGGCAAATTAAAAATACGTGATGACTTAGAAATAAGAGGTTTAGAGGGAAATACAAGTCAAGAAGGAACACCAACTTCATCAAGTCCAGTTAGCATAAATGTAGTAAGTGGAGATAATACAATAAATAAATTAGGTAAAAATTTACTTGATTATATTACTGATTTGGCAACTGATACAAAAGGACTAACAAGTGTTTTAAATGAAGATGGAAGTATAACAACAACAGGTATACCAACAGAAAATTATGTTAGAATAATAAACTATTATATTACTGATTTTATAGAAGATGGGGCAACTTATACTTTATCTACTGGTTTTATTGACAATTATATGAGATTAGAAGTGGTAGCAACAAAAAGAGCAGGTGGAACTGATTATTTCAATACCACGAATAAAAAAAGTATATCGTTTGTTGCAGATAACTCTAAATATAGTTCGTATAGAATACAAATAAATTCAAATACAACAAGTGTATGGGGAAGCAGTAGTAGGACAATAACAAATACTTATCAATTAGAAAAAAATAGTACATACACTGATTTTGAAAAGTATAAAATAGAAAGTTATAATATTAATTTGCCTACTGAAAACTTGTTAGATAAAGACAATGTTTTATTGAATTATAGAATTTCAACAACAGGGCAAGATTATTCACAAAATGGATATTATGTATCTCCATTTATAAAAGTATATCCAAATACAACATATACAAAAAATAGTCCAACTGCAGACGCTTACCATAGATTTGCATATTATACAACAAATGATGTGAGTGGTTATATAAATATTTCTAATAATAATACTATTACCACACCAAGTAATTGCAATTATATAAGAATGTGTGGTTTACAAACAGAACTTGATACAACTATGGTTGTTAAAGGTAAAAAAGAAAATACATATTATCCTTTTGGCACAACACCAATAGAATTATGTAAGATAGGAGATTATAAAGATAGTATATATTATCAAGCAAGTAGCAAAAATTTATTTGATAAAAATACTGCAGAATATAGAACAGGTTATTTAAAGAATGATAATGGAGAAGAACAAACAACAGGACAAAGTAGTTATTTATCATCTTATGTTGCAGTAAAACCAAATACACAATATACAATACAGGGAACATTAAGAAATACAAGTAGTTCTGCTTCTATGTTTAGATTATATTATTATGATGATAGTAAAACTTGGATTTCAAGAACTGACGGTATAACACAAAATCCTCCTTATACATTTACAACACCAAATAATTGCTATTATATGCAATTTCAATTCATAACAAGTATATATGATGATAACACAATACAAATAGAAGAAGGACAAGCAACTACTTATCAACCTTATGGTAGTGGTTGGTTTATTAAAAAAGAAATTGGTAAAATAGCAAGTTATAATGGAGAAACTATTACAACTAATTATATTTCTACCACAGGTGGACTAGATACAGGTGCAACATTATATTATGTATTAGCAACACCAACATTTACAAAAATAGAGGGTGAATTAGAAGAACAATTAGAAACGTTAATGAATGCTAAAGGTCAATTTGGTAGTACTACTTTATTAGTAACTAGTAGCGACCTACCTATAATTGTAGATAACACTATAACTGAGGGGCTTACATTAAATCAAGAAGATTATATTCAAGAATTTACAATAGATAGTGGATGTTATGTAGACGGAGAAATAATAGGTACTGTATATTCTAAAAAATTAGAAACAAAATTAATTGACTCAAAAACAATAGATTTACAAAATAAAGAGTTTATTTCTAAAGTAGGGGTTGTATATAACGATAACACAAATGAATATGAAGAATTAGGAAAATTCACAGTAGAAAACCCTAAAGAAGAACAAACTGATAATGCTTCTTCATTTGTAGCTTATGATGATCTAATTAATCATATAGACGATAGATATGTAACTGAATTAGATTATGAGGATGAAGAAAACCCTATAACTTTATCTGATGTATACGAAGAATTATGTAGGCATTTAGAATTAACTCCAGTAACAACTACATTTACTAATTCAAATATACCAGTAAACTCTAACCCGTTTACTAATGGGGAAAAGAATAGAGATGTATTAAAATCTATAGAAAAAGTATCTTGCTCTTATGCAAAAATAGACAAATGGGATAACACGATAGATTTAGTATGGTTAAGTGATACATTA
>JAEIGA010016646.1_pt1 | contig 11180 bp, 8 predicted proteins | sample 9270691 | NCBI WGS metagenome assembly JAEIGA01 (sample SAMN17057246, study PRJNA624740) | gut metagenome | biome: biome; isolation source: fecal sample | host: Bos grunniens | place: China: Xizang | collected 2019
AACCATGCAGTTGTCCTCGTCCATAACGATCATACCGCCCGAACCCATCATGCAGCCGATGGCGGTGAGGTTATCGTAGTCGATGGGGGTATCGATGAGGGATGCGGGGATACAACCGCCGGAGGGGCCACCCGTCTGGGCTGCCTTGAACTTCTTGCCGTCGGGAATGCCGCCACCGATGTCGTAGATGACCTCGCGCAGGGTGGTACCCATGGGAACCTCAAGAAGACCGGTGTTGACGATCTTACCGCCAATAGCGAATACCTTAGTACCCTTGGACTTCTCAGTGCCCATGCCGGTGAACCAGTTCGCGCCATTCAAAATGATCTGAGGGATGTTCGCATAGGTCTCAACGTTGTTGAGAATGGTAGGCTGACCGAACAGACCCTTGACTGCGGGGAAAGGAGGACGGGGGCGGGGCTCACCGCGATTACCCTCGATAGAGGTCATCAGCGCGGTCTCCTCACCGCACACGAACGCACCTGCGCCCAGACGGATCTTGAGGTCGAAATTAAAGCCGGTGCCCAGGATGTTCTCACCCAAGAGACCCTCGGCCTTTGCCTGATCGATAGCGATCTGCAGACGGTCGATAGCGATGGGGTACTCGGCACGAACGTACACGTAACCCTCGTCAGCACCGATGGCATAAGCGGCGATGGCCATAGCCTCGATCACGGCGTGGGGGTCACCCTCCAGCACGGAACGATCCATGAACGCGCCGGGGTCACCCTCGTCGGCGTTACAAGCAACGTACTTCTTAACATTACCGCGGTTACCGCTGGCGAACTTCCACTTCAAACCGGTGGGGAATCCGCCGCCGCCGCGTCCGCGCAGGCCGGAATCCAGAACAGTCTGGATGACCTCGTCGGGGGTCATTTCGGTCAGGGACTTAGCCAGTGCCTCGTAACCGTCGCGCGCGATGTACTCACGGATATCCTCGGGATCGACGTAGCCACAGTTACGCAGGGCGATACGTCTCTGGTACTTGTAGAAGCCCATGTCGTTCAGGCCCGATGCGTGGTGGTCGCCGGTCTTCTCGTGGAACTGCAAACGCTCCACCGGCTTACCGCCGATGAGGTGCGCCTCCACGATCTCGGGGATATCCTCGGGGGATACCATGGAATAGAACGTACCCTCGGGGTAAACGATCATAACGGGACCGAGCGCGCACAGACCGAAGCAGCCCGTGGTCACGATCTTGATCTCGTCAGCAATGCCCTTGGCTGCCAGCTCGGCATCCAGAGCGTTTTTCAGAGCGGGGCTTCCCGAAGAGGTGCAGCCGGTACCACCACAGATCAGCACGTGCTTGCGCACCTTGCCCTCTGCCTTATCGGAGCCGTTACGCATTTCAACAAGAATCTGGTAGGATTCTCTCGCAGCTCTCAATTCTTCAATAGTACGAATCATCCTTGAGTTCCTCCTATCACATATACTTGGCAAGAATGCCGGCCATCATGTCCTTGGTCAGGCGGCCGTATACTTCGCCGTTGATGGTCAGAACAGGAGCCAGACCGCAAGCGCCGATGCAACGGGTTGCCTCCAGAGAGTAGCGACCGTCGGCAGAGGTGCTACCTACGGGCACGTTGAGGATTCTTGCACACTCCTCAATGATGTCGCCGGAGCCCTTAACGTAGCAAGCCGTACCGAGGCAAACTGCCACGGCGACCTCACCGTCAGGATTGAGCTTGAACTGCGCGTAGAAGGATACGACGCCGTAGATCTGCTCCAGCGGAATGCCGGTTCTGTCGGCGATGATTTTCTGCACCTCAATGGGCAGATAGCCGTAGACAGCCTGAGCCTCCTGCAGGATGGGCATAAGAGCGCCTGCGATGCCGTTATACTTGTCGATAATGGCGATCAGCTTCTCCTCCTGCTCGGGCGTGCCGCGGAATACGACCGTTGTCAGTTTCTTTTTCATTCCAAAAAACCCTCCCGAAATATAGTAATAAAAATTGACCGTAGGTATTATAACATAAAAGCTCAAAAAAATCTATACTATTTACAAAATATTTTCAAATATTTCGATGTTTTTTTCACAAAAAAGAAGACCGTCATTCCCCGCCCCGAAAAGGAGGAAAATGACGGCTCTCTGTCAGTAGAACCACTCAAGGTTTTTGCGAACGTAAAAGGTCATGCGGTTGCGCAGGTGCTTGGCGTTACCCATAATGAAATCGCGCACCCAATCGAAGTCATCCATATTGGCCGCGTTATCGTAGGCGGCGCGCAGCTTGCGGGCCATATCCTCATCCCCGTTTCCATAGATGGCCTCGGTCAAGGCATCCAGAAGGTCGGGATTGGCACCGAGGAACAGTCGCCACCCCTCGGGGGTATCCACCTCGGCAAGGTCGTAGAGCATCTTGTAGGCAGCAAGGGGCTTATACACGCCGTCCGCGCCGAAATGCTCCTCCTTGGCGAAGATGTTGGTCTGCCACAGTTCATCCTGGGGCAGGGCCACGATGGCCGACATGAAATAGGACATACGGCTGTTGATGCGGTCAAACGTCAGCTCATCAGCCGACACGTTGCGCCCCAGCTTTCGGTCGTACAGGAAGAAATTGGAGTCGCGGTCGCGGGACAGATAGACGAAAAACAGAAGTCCGCCACCCATAGCAACCATGCAGGTCGCAACGATGACCTCACACGCGGTATAGAAGCTCGATGAGGCGTTGGGCACGACGAAGGCGAATACGGCAACACCACCCAAAATCAGCACAAACGCGACTACGCTCAGCGCGGTGATCAGTTTTTTAGCATCCAATTTCATGATATGTAACCCCCCTCTGCACGCTCTCGGGCGCGCCGATGCAACAAGAAATTCATAAAAGTATTATAACATAGAATCACCTGTTTTGCAAGGGCTTTTATCAATATTTCTGGTGAATTTTTAGAGGTTCCCTTTACAGATTCCCAATCGTTTTACAGCAGGATGCAGATCAGTCCTCCGCTTCCCTCGTTGATGATACGCTCCAGCGTTTCGGACAGCTTGGCGCGGGATGCCTCGGGCATATGCTCCAGCTTGGAATGGATGCTCTCGTTGACCAGTTCGTAGAGACTCTTTCCGAACATATTGGATTCCCAGATGCGGGCGGGATCCTCCTCAAACTCGTGGAGCATATAGCGCACAAGATCCTCGGATTGCTGCTCTGTACCGACGATGGGATTGATTTCGGCCTCGATATTGGCACGGATCATGTGAACCGAAGACGCCGAGGCACGGAGCCTGACGCCGTAGCCCCCCGACTGCCGCACGATCTCGGGGTCATCGAGGCGCATATCCTCCACGTCGGGCATGACGATGCCGTAGCCCTTCTCGTCGCAATCCGCCAAGGCGGCGGCTACCTTATCGTAAGCCGTCTTCATGGCGGACAGATCACGCAAAAGCTCAATGAGCTCCTGCTCACCCGTGATGTCGAACCCCGACAGCTCGCTGATGACGCGGTAGTAAAGCCCATCAGCCATGTGGAGGCGGATATACGCGCAACCGCTCCCCAAGTTCACCTCGTCGATGCTCACGCTGCGGACGTATTCATTATCTGAGAAATCGGAAAAGGCATCGGGAATATCCCCGATCTTATGCACGCGGTCAGCAGCGCGGCGGAGCTGGGCAATGAGCGAGGTATGGATGGGATGAGTGGGTTCCAGCGCGGTCGTCCACTCGGGCAGGCGTACCCGCACCTCGGCCACGGGAAACTCACGGAGCACCAGCTCCAGAATGTGGCGGATATCCTCAGCGTCCAGATCCAGGCAGGACACGAGGGCAACGGGAACCCCGTATTTTGCCTCCAGCTCGTAGGCGAGGGCGATGGCGGCATCCGAATCGGGGCGCGCCGAATTGAGAATCATAGCAAAGGGCTTGCCGAGAGATTTCAGCTCGCGCACGACCCGCTCCTCGGCCTCCACGTAGCTCTCGCGGGAGATCTCCCCAATAGAGCCGTCGGTGGTGACCAGCATACCGATGGTGGCGTGCTCGGTGATGACCTTATGTGTCCCCATCTCCGCCGCTTCGATAAAGGGCATGGGCTCGTCACTCCACGGGGTACGAACCATGCGGGGCTGTCCGTTTTCAATCGTACCCAGCGCCTCGGGGACGATATAACCCACGCAATCGATCATCTTAACCCGCAGGGTGGCACTGCCGTCAAGTTGAATGGGAACTGCCTCGTCGGGGATGAATTTGGGCTCGGTGGTCATGACCGTCTTCCCTGCCGCCGATTGGGGCATTTCATCCCGTGCCCGCTCGCGGGAGTACCCTTCGCCGATGTTGGGCAGGACGAGGGATTCCATAAACCGCTTGATGAACGAGGATTTGCCCGAGCGCACGGGCCCCACGACCCCGATATAGATATCCCCGCCCGTGCGGGCGGCGATATCCTCATAGATGCTGTGCTTCGCCATTTGCTTGTACCTCCGTAGAATTTTTCGTTGGTTCAGTATATGGATGTAGCAGGCGAATTAGAACGGGCACAGAAAAAAGCTGACCGAGAGGCACTCCCGATCAGCTTTCTTATTCTTAATAGTGTATATCAGCGGTTGAGGATGAGCTTGGTCAGCTCGACGGGGGCAACGATCACGCCATCCTTATAGACGCGCATATTGCCCGATGCGATCTCGTCAATGAGAACCACCTCGCCATTATGGTAGCCGAACTCGAACTTAATATCCCACAGATCCAGACCGATGGTCTTGAGATCGTCGGCGACGATCTTGGTGATCTTCAAAGTCTGCTCCTTCATGCTCTCGAACATAGCGGGAGACATGACGCCGAGCGCGGCAAGACCCTCGCCGGTAACCAGCGGGTCACCCTTAGCATCGTTCTTGAAGGTACACTCAACGTAGCCGCCCTCAAGAGGGGTACCGTCAGCGATATACTCACCGTAGCGGCGGATAAAGCTACCCGTAGCAACCAGACGGCAGATGACCTCCAAACCGTTACCGCCCTGCGCCTTACCGAGACAATCGGCGTTCAGCACCTCCATGGTAGCGTTCTCGACGTCAGCCGAAACGTAGTGAGTCTTGATGCCGGCTGCCTTGAGCATCTCGAAATAGTAAACCGAGGTCTGCAGGTTTGCCTTGCCGATACCCTCGATGGTCAGACCGACGGCGTTCTCACCGGGATCAAACACGCCGTCCTTGCCGGTGCAATCGTCCTTGAACTTGAGCAACACGTTGCCGTTTTCCAGCTCGTAAACATCCTTGGTTTTGCCTTGATAAAGCTTTTTCATACGATTCTCCTTTTTGTATCAATGTGGCACGCTGACCGCGGAGGGATTTCCATTCCGTCGTGGTTGCAGGAACCATACTAACTTATTATATCACTTTTTGCGTATTTTTGCAATACCTCACGCAAAAGAAATGCAAAACAAATTTTAAAAATCCGAGGTGGGATCACAGCAGGGGCACGCCTGCCTCCTCGCAGAGGCGCACGGTTTCGGCATCCCAAATGCTGGATTGCACCTCGCCGATATGGGCACAGCCCATCATGAGCATACAGAGGCGAGACTGGCCGATACCGCCGCCGATGGTGAGGGGAAGCTCGTCGGCGAGCAGCATCTTATGGAACGGAAGCTCGCGGCGGTCATCACAGCCCGCGAGGGTAAGTTGGCGATCCAGCGACTCGGCATCCACGCGGATACCCATAGAAGAAATCTCAAGCGCGCGGCCGAGGGTTTCATCCCAAAAGAACAGGTCACCGTTGAGCTGCCAGTCGTCGTAGTCGGGGGCTCGGCCGTCGTGGCGGTTGCCCGAGCGGAGCTTGCCGCCGATCTGCATGATGAAGGCGGTGGGATGCTCCTTAACAAACGCCCGCTCGCGCTCCGAGCCGGTCTTCAAGTCGGGGTACAGATCCTCAAGCTCCTGAGTGGTAATAAAGGTCACGTCACGGGAGAGGGTGGTTTTCAGCTGAGGAAAGCGAACGCGCAGGCGATCGCTGGTATTGCAGATGGCATCTACAATGGCGCGGACGATAAGCTGAAGATACTCCACCGTGCGGGTTTCGCGGGTGATGATCTTCTCCCAGTCCCACTGGTCCACGTAGATGGAGTGGATGTTATCCAGCTCCTCGTCGCGGCGGATGGCGTTCATATCGGTATACAGACCGTTGCCCACGCTGAAGCGGTAACGCTTGAGGGCAAGGCGCTTCCATTTGGCCAGCGAGTGAACCACCTCGGCCTCTGAACCGATGGCAGGGACGTCGAAGGAAACGGGGCGCTCGTAACCGTTGAGATTATCGTTCAAACCCGAGGCGTCGGTCACGAACAGGGGGGCGGACACGCGCTTGAGGTTCAGTGCCGAGGCGAACTCGGACTGGAAGGTGTCCTTGATATAGGCAATGGCGCGCTGGGTATCGTAGGCATCCAGCACGGGACGGTAGCCGTCCGGGATGAAGGTCTTATTCATAGCGTAATTCCCTTCCGTTTCCTCGCACGAGAAAACATGGATATACAAATCCTATACAGTATATCATAAATATAGTACAAAGTCAAGAGTTTTCGGCAGAATTGGGGGCCACGGGGTCGCCTGATTCCGGTGACCCCGGCATATCGGACAGAAAATCGGGGGTATAATCCGACACGGCGGCTTCTTTTCCCTGTCGATAGCCAATGAATCCGCACTCGTCCGCGGTGTCCAGCACCGACTCGTACTCGAAATCGGTCAGGCGGCGGCGCAGATTGGGATAGGGACAATCGGAGGCAAATTCGGGCGTATACTGGCGCATCACCGAAAGTCGTATTTTGTCGAGCGGAAGGATCGTGGCAAGGTGGCGAATGACGGCCATCGAATCCTTGCGGCAGCCCGGCAGGACAAGGTGGCGCACGAGCAGGCCCCGCGTCATCATCCCCTCGCCGTCAAAGGCTACTCCCCCCACCTGGCGGAGCATCTCGATCACCGCCTCTGTCGCGCGCTCGGCGTAATCGGGGGCAGCAGAGTAGCTTGCGGACAGCTCGGAGGACAGATATTTAAAATCGGGCATATAGATATCCACGAGTCCGTCCAAGCGTCGCAGGCCCTCGACCGAATCATAGCCCCCGCTGTTCCACACCACGGGGATGTGCAATCGGGGCTTGACAGACGAAAGAACTCGCGAGAGCGCATCGGTATAGTGGGTGGGGGTGACGAGGTTGATATTGTGAACGCCCTCGTTTTGCAGACCAAGGAAGATCTCGCAAAGCTCGTCCTCGCTCACGCGGCGGCCGCGGCGGTCGTGGCTGATGACGCGATTCTGGCAGAACACGCAACGCAGATTACAGCCCGTAAAGAAGACCGTACCCGAGCCACGCGTGCCGCTGATGGGCGGCTCCTCCCACGCATGGGGGGCGGCACGGGAAATAAAAATCCCGTCGGGCATACCGCAAAAGCCGCGCCCCTCGGCCGAGCGATCAGCATGGCACCCGCGCGGGCAATCATCACATAAACGAACGCAGGACATGGCGGTGCAAATCTCCTTCCGACGGAATTTATCCAATTATACAACATAAAACGAAATAAATCAAGAATTTTGTTTTATTTTTTTGTTTACAAACCGCCCGCTATATGGTATAATATATTCTTGGAAAGGAATGGGAATTTTTATGTCTGTTTCCGTTTTTGATAAAAATCACGCATCCTACGAGCGAAGCTCGCCGATTCGCACCGCGGAGATCCTCTGCGTGGGCACCGAGCTTTTGCTGGGGGATATTGTCAATACCAACGCCGCCTATCTCTCCCGCCGACTGGCAGGATTGGGCATTTCGGTCTACCACCAGACCGTGATCGGGGATCACCCCGATCGCCTGCGTGCCGCGCTGGAGGACGCTTTCTCGGGGCACGGCCGCCCCAAGGCCGATCTCGTGATCCTCAGCGGCGGACTCGGGCCCACCTACGATGACCTGACCAAAGAGACCGTTGCCTCCTTCTTCGGGCGATCCATGCAGCTCCACGAGGAGTCGCTGACCCGCATCCGCGCCTACTTCGACCGCATGGGACGAGTCATGGCACCCAGCAACGAAAAGCAAGCCATGATGCCCGATGGCGCAGTGGTATTCCCCAACGACTACGGCACGGCTCCCGCGCTGGCCGTCGGGGACGGCACCCGCACCGCCATTCTCTTGCCCGGCCCGCCCGCCGAGTTGGAGCCCATCTTTGACGAGCAGGCGGTTCCCTTCTTGCGGCAGTTCACCGAAGGGGTACTCATCAGCCGTAACGTACACATCATGGGCATGGGTGAATCCGACGTGGAGGCACGTCTGCACGATGTGATGGTCAACTCGACCAACCCCACGCTCGCGCCCTACTGTCAGGCAGGTGAGGTGCGCCTGCGCGTGACCGCGCGCGCCGAGGATGCCGACACCGCTCTCGCCATGTGTGACGAAATGATCGAGACCATTCAGCGAACCGATATTGCGCCCTATATCTACGGCATTGACGTAGAGAATATGGAAACCGCTCTGGTACGCAACCTGACTGACCGCGGACTGACCGTGGCGTGTGCCGAATCCTGCACGGGCGGCATGATCGGAGAGCGCATCACCGCCGTCCCCGGTGCGTCGCAAGTGTTCCTTGGCGGGTGCATCACCTATACCAACGATATCAAAATCAAGCTCCTCGGCGTGGATCCCGCGCTGATCGACGCGCACACCGAGGTGAGCGCCGAGGTCGCCGCGGCTATGGCAGACGGCGCGCGCCGCGCCTTGGGCAGTGACGTCGCCATCGCCACCACGGGCTACGCGGGACCGGGAGGCGGCACCGAGCAAAATCCCGTGGGAACGGTATATATCGGCGTTGCCACCGCGAAGGGGGCATCCGCCGTCCGCGTCAACTACTCGGCGCGCAAATCCCGCGAGTATATCCGCCGCGCGGCATCCTCTCAGGCCATGAAGCTGGCGCTGACCGAGGTACTGTCGGGCACAAATCAAAAATAAACAGCCGCCGTGGCGGCAGGAGGTTATAACACTATGGCAAAGTTTAGAAAAATCGGTATCCTTTCCTCGGGCGGTGACGCGCCCGGTATGAACGCGGCGATCCGCGCCGTCACCCGCCGCGCGCTCAGCCAAGGCATTGAGGTCGTGGGCATTCTCGGCGGTTACGCGGGCCTGCTCGGCGCGGCTGACGAGAGCGATCCCGATGTGATCCGCGCAAAATACCTGCGCCCCCTCGACACCCGCAGTGTTTCCAACATCGTAACACGCGGCGGCACCATGCTGTACTCCAGCCGTTGCCCCGAGTTTAAAACCGAGGCAGGCATGGCCAAGGCACTCAAGACCTGCCACGAGCACGAGATCGACGCCGTGATCGCCATCGGCGGTGACGGTACCTTCCGCGGCGCCACCGATCTGACCAACCACGGCATCCCCTCCATCGGTATCCCCGGCACCATCGACAACGATATTACCGCCACCGACCAGACCATCGGCTTTGACACCGCGCTCAACACCGCCCTTACCATGATCGACGCTCTGCGCGACACCGCCGAATCCCACGCCCGTTGCATCGTAACCGAGGTTATGGGTAACGGCTGCGGCTTCCTGTCCCTCTATTTGGGTATTGCGACGGGTGCCATTTCCATTGCCATCCCCGAGATGCCCTTTGACCGTGCATACGCCATCAACCGCATCCGCGACGCGCGCGAAAAGCACGGCAAGCGCGGCATCATCGCCATCTGCGGCGAGGGTATGCCTGACATCAATGGCGTGAAGTACGGCCAGGATTTTGCCGACGAGATCGCCGCCTCCACCGGCATCGACACCCGCTTTACCAAGCTGGGTCACATCATCCGCGGCGGCAACCCCACCCTGCGCGACCGTCTGACCGCCACCCAAATGGGCGTGGAGGCCGTCAATATGCTGCTGGAGGGCCGAAGCAACCTCGTCATGTGCGTAACCGAGAACCGCATCACCTCGGTAGACATCAACTTCGCGCTGGTTCTGGACAGAATGTATAAGAACAAGCTGAAGGACGGCGACCTTGAGGGCTTCACGGGCTATCAGCTCGCACAGATGAAGGCCCGTTGCGAGGCAAGACACGCCAAGATCAAGCGTCTGTACGGCATTTCCTACGATATTTGTATGTAAACGTGATCAAAACAAAAGCACCGCACGCCGCTCCTTGTGAACGGCGCGCGGTGCTTTTATGCAAAAGAGCTAAATTATTAGTCTTATTTTCTTGCATTTGCACGAAAAACTGTTCTTGCTTTATTCCGGCATTTATGGTATAATATAATAGTATACATTCATCCCTATGATGAAAATTCAATACATGGAGGTTTTACATGAAACGCATTCTCGTGTCCGTTCTTGCCGCCTTGATGCTGGTCAGCACCTTTGCATCCTGCGCCAACAACGACGGAAACACCGACGAAACCAAGGACGCCGTAACCATTGACGAGGGCACCCTCAAGGAAACCTTGGACATCCCCGACACCAAGTACAACGGCTTGGAGCTGATCTTCCTCACCCGTGACGAGGGCGAGTGGTCCACCACCGAGATCTTCTCCGAGAAGGCCAATGAGGACAATATCAGTAACGCCGTCTACGAGCGTAACGATATGATCCGCGAGAAGTACGACGTCATCATCAAGGAATTCAAGGAAGAAATCGGCAAGCACAACCAGAAGGTCCAGACCGAGGTCAAGGCTCCCACGGGCGACTTCTCCGTCCTCATTTCCAACACCGACGTATCCTCTACTCTTGCCACCAACGGCTGCCTTTGGAATCTGAAGTCCGATGAAATTGAGTATCTCGACTTCTCCAAATCCTGGTGGGACCAGAAGCTGGTTGAGGGTATGTCCATCGGTGACCGTCTGCACTTCGCCACCGGCGATCTGCTGACCTCCGACAACGACGCGACCTTCGCCATCCTCTTCAACAAGTCGCTGGCCACCGACGCACAGCTCCCCAACCTCTACGAGCTGGTCGACTCCAACCAGTGGACGATGGATAAGTTCTACGAGTTCGAACAGACCACCAAGCAGGACAAGGACGGTAACGGTAAGCTGGAATACAACAGCGATATCTGTGGCTTCGCTTACACCACCGACTCCAAGTACTGCTTCCTGTACGCAGGCGGCGTTAAGGTAACCGAAAAGGACGAGAACGACGAGCCCGTCTACACGCTGGACGTGGGACGCGCCGACGACATCGCCGACAAGTGCCGACTGATCTTCTCCAAGGAATTTACCGTTGATATGAACAACCCCGGTGACGGTG
>JAEIGA010016647.1_pt1 | contig 11179 bp, 9 predicted proteins | sample 9270691 | NCBI WGS metagenome assembly JAEIGA01 (sample SAMN17057246, study PRJNA624740) | gut metagenome | biome: biome; isolation source: fecal sample | host: Bos grunniens | place: China: Xizang | collected 2019
AAGGAAGAGATCTACTGCTGGACTGAGGCTCAGCGCAAGGAGGCGACTCTCCAGCTTGGAAAGGGCTCAGAGAAGGGTGTATATGTTCAGCGATACAAAGGTCTTGGAGAGATGAGCGCCGAGCAGCTTCAGTCCACTACAATGGACCCTGAAAGACGCCTTCTCCGCCAGATCACAATCGAGAATGCAGCTGAGGCAGAGCGTACATTCTCTATGCTCATGGGTGATGATGTGCCGCCTCGCCGCGAGTTCATCGAGCAGAATGCCCACTATGCTAACATCGACGCATAGTCTTTGAAATTATGAACGATTATCTTGTTCCTTCCATCTGCGGAAGAACATACCTTTACGGCAATCACGCCGATGCATCAGTGTCGTCACGAATCGTGGCGGCACTGACTATGCAGATACACCCTGACATCCTGTCTGCGTCTTTGCAGGAGGCGGTCTTGCGATTCCCTCATTTCGCTGTAGCCCGCAATTCTTCCGAGGGAAAGATCGTCTTCAGGCATATTGACTCGGAAGTGCCTGTGTTTGAGGATGATGAAAAGCAGCCGACAGGCTTCTGCGATCCGGCACTCCGCGGTTATCTTTTCAAGGTGACATATACCCATAAGACCGTCAACTTTGATTTTCACAGAGCGCTGGCTGACGAGTCAGGAATGATGACCTTTGTCAAGTCCGTCCTTTTCAATTATCTGGAAAGATCCGGCTATCCGGTAGTGACGGGAGGTGCAATCAAGCTTTTGTCAAGTGAATATTTCAAGGCGGAAGGTGACGATGCAATGCAGCGAATGGATGATGTTCCGGCGTCGCGTCCGGTCTGGTATATGGATGCCAAGGCTGTCGTACCGGCAAGTTCTGATGGACCCGAAGAGGAGGTCGTCCATATCAGAGTGCCCGTATCAAAGCTTCGTAAGGAATATTCTGACATCGTCAACATTCCTGTGACTTATATCGCTCCGTTATTCTCGCATGCGGTCCATGAGTTGGTAGGCGGAGAGATGGAGACAGGTGAATATGTCGTCGCTTCCGTGCAGGTCAATCTGAGGCCATATTATCCGTCGGCAACAATGCTTCCTTATCACACTCCGATATATCTGGCATATAATAGAAATCTGTCCGACTATCCGTATTCAACTGTGCTGATGTCGCAGAAGAAACTCATAGAAGCACAGCTTAAGCAGGACACTCTTGCATACAGCGCACAAAGGAAGAAGGCCGATATAGAGTGGGCCTATGAGGGACCGGCAGACGAAATCGATGCAAGATTCAGTTCCATCCAGGAGAAGTTAAGGTGCAAGTCTACATATGATATCGCCGGTCTGGGACATGTCATCCTTCCGGAAAGCATGCAGAGGCTTGTCACAGAACTTTACCCTGTGATTCCGACTTCAGGAAAGACTTTCTCCGTTACGGCAGAACTGTTCAAGAATGAATTGGCCGTCACTGTCTGCGGAAGAGAGAACGTCGAGCAGGTTGCGGTGAGATTGGTCGAGCTTCTCCAGGGTAATGATATCGATGCGTATATAGTTGACAGCTATTCGTTCAAGCCAATGAAATAAGCAAATAAACTTCTAATATGGAAAAAAGCAGATTCCCCAGAGGGTATAAAGTATATTTACCGCTAGTGTTGCTCTTCGTGCTTCTTGTCTTTGTGATGCCAAGGAGTCCTAAGTTTACATACGACTATAAGAAGGGAACGCTCTGGATGTATGAGGACTTTGTGTCTCAGTTCGACTTTCCTCTTCTGAAGTCGGAAGAGCAGTATAAGGCTGAAGTTCAGAAGGCCGGCTCAACCGTTGTGCCTTTCTATCGTCAGGACCCAGCTGTCCTTAAGACTGCATTGGATGCATTGTCGGATCTTGATATGGGTGAATATTCGGCAGCCAAGCCGATATTGAGCGCTGCTTTGGAAAAGATATATGCCAAAGGTGTGCTTCCGGCGACGTCGGACCTGCAGTCTTCTGTGCTCTATGTACAGAAGGCCATGAGGGCGGTCAAGCTGCCGGTTTCTGAAGTGTACACGATAGACATGGCGGAGCGTATGCTTCGTGAGACGTTTGCCGCAGAGTTCCCGGAGGCAGATATTGATGCTGTCTATGGCTCACATCTGTCATCGCTTATCTCTTCCGATCTGGTCTTTGACCAGGACGCTACAGGCCAGATCCTTGGTCAGAACGTCGCTCAGGTATCACCTACCATGGGAGTCATCAAGGCTGGTCAGACATTGGTGTCAAACGGTGAGCTCATCACAGCTGAGATCGAGCAGATGCTCGATTCGTACAAGGCTGAATATGAGGAGAATGTGGGATATGGAGGTTCGCCGGCGCTTCAGTGGACAGGAAATTCTCTCCTTGCCCTTTTCCTTGTCCTTGTGCTCTTCTTCGGTTTGTATTTCTGCAACTATCATATCTTCGAGCAATATAACAAGTTCCTTTATGTGTTGCTTGTGTTTGCCCTTTCGGCCGTCGCGTCGTTCACTGTGGCGCAGACTGAGCCAGAGTATTTCTACATGGTTCCGTTCACTTTGATAGCCTTGTATCTGCTTGCGTTCTTCAGCAGAAGGCTCGTCCTTACAGTGTACATCATTTCGCTTCTGCCGATGCTGATCGCTGCACCGGACGGAATCGAGCTCTTCTTCATATATCTCTGCGGAGGAGTGGCGGCAATCTATGTCTTTGACTATTTCAACAAGGGCTGGCTTCAGTTCGTCTCAGCGCTCATCACTTTCGCAGTGATGGCTCTGGTATGGGTTTCCTTCAGGCTTGCAGACGGTGCGGACAGTTTCATGTCGTTCAGACAGCTCGGCCATCTCTCTCTTGCCGCTCTTCTTGCGGTAGCGGGATATCCGTTGATATATCTCTTCGAGAAAATGTTCATGCTTGTGTCATCATCGAAGCTTGTCGAACTCAGCGATACCAGCAGACCTCTTCTGCGACTTCTCGCTGATAAGGCTCCGGGGACATTCCAGCATTCGCTCCAGGTGATGAACCTCGCTGATGCAGTGGCCCGCTCGATCGATGCCAACATACCTCTCATACGAGCTGCGGCCCTTTATCACGACATCGGAAAGATATCCAATCCTCAGTGCTTCACTGAGAACGAGACTCCAGGTGTCCGTTATCATGAAGGCCTGTCTCCTAAGGAGAGCGCCCAGGAGATCATCCGTCATGTGTCCGACGGATTGTCTCTCGCAGATAAATACGGTGTTCCGGGAGTGCTCAAAGAGTTCATCAGATCACACCATGGAACCACATGCACGGCTTACTTCCTTACCCAGTATCTCAACGCCGGAGGGGATCCGGAGGATACGGAAGCATTCTATTATAAGGGTATAAGACCGGTTACAAGGGAACAGGTCATCCTCATGCTTTGTGATGCTGTGGAAGCGGCTTCGCGTAGTCTCAGAGACTATTCTGAGAAGAGCATATCCGATCTTGTCGACAAGATCGTGGACGGCAAGGCTGATGACGGTCAGCTGGCAGATTCGGACATCTCCCTTCGTGAGGTGAACAAGATAAAGTCTGTCATGAAGGCTTATCTGCAGCAGATGTATCACTCCAGGATATCATATCCAAAACGCGAAAACAAGGCGTAGAAATGATATTTTGAAATTTCGCGCATAATGCGTAAATTTGCGCGCCTTAAAAGAAAATGATTAAAAACAGATAATATGAAAATTGTACAGAACAAAATCGATGACCTCAACATTGAACTGACTTTGACAGTTGCAGCTGAGGACTACGCTGAAAGCAGAAAGAAGAGACTCGCAGAATTCAGAAAGAAGGCTGAGATCAAGGGTTTCAGAAAGGGTATGGTTCCTATGTCTCTCGTAGAGAAGATGTATGGCCAGAACGCTCTCGTTGACTCTGTTAACGATGCAATCTCTGAGGGTCTCAACAACTATATCCAGGAGAACAGCTTCCGCGTTCTCGGCGAGCCGCTTCCAAGCGAGGAGCACATTCAGAACGAGTGGGAGAACGGCAGCGAGTTCACATTCAAGTTCGACCTCGCTCTCAATCCTGAGATCTCATTCGAGCTCTCTAAGGAGGATGAGGTGATCTATTACACAATCACAGTTACAGAGGCTGCCAAGAAGGAAATGAAGGATAACCTTCTCCGTCAGTATGGCTCACTCGAGAATGGTGAGGCTGCTAAGGAAGAGGACTTCATCATCGTTGACTTCGAGCAGGGTGACATGAAGGTTGAGGGTACATATGTTGCTCTCCGCAATGTTGCTGAGGCTGCAAGAAGCTCATTCATCGGCGTTAAGTCAGGTGATGTTCTTGACGTGAACGTAAACGAGGCATTCGAGAACGAGACTGACCGCGCTTCAATGCTCAAGGTAGGCAAGGAGGAGCTCGCATCTATGGATCCGATGTTCAAGATGACAGTTCAGGCTGTGAAGACTTTCGTCAACGCTCCGGCAACAGAGGAGACTTTCGAGAAGATCTTCGGCGTTAAGACTGAGGCTGAGTTCGATGCAAAGATCGAGGAGAGAATCCGTGCTGAGTATGCTCAGGAGGCTGACTTCCGTTTCTCTAAGGATGCCAAGGCATACCTTCTTGAGAAGGCTGACGTAACAGTTGCCGAGAAGTTCCTCAAGAGATGGATCTATGTGATCAACGATGGCAAGTTCACAATGGAGGACATCGAGAAGGATTGGGCTCTCTTCATCGTTGACTACAAGTGGCAGATGGTACGCTCATACCTCATGGATAAGTATGGCGTTAAGGTTGAGGAGGCTGACCTCCTTGCAAGCGCAAAGGGCTTCGCTGCTTACCAGTTCGCTATGTACGGCATGAACAATGTTCCGGAGGAGCAGCTTGAGGCATTCGCTAAGAACATCCTCTCACAGGAGGAGCAGGGCAGAAGAATTCTCGATCAGGTTGAGAACGAGAAGACATTCGCTGCAGTTCGTGAGGTCGTTACCCTCAAGAAGAAGAAGATCTCTGTTGAGAAGTTCCGTGAGCTGAACTAATCAGACTTACAGAATATTCATATAAAACGGCCGGCTTTTCAGAGCTGGCCGTTTTTATTGCAACATTTTTATTATCTTTGGCATATATAAACAAAAAGAGTTATATGAATAAGGAATTTCAGAAATACGCAGTCCTCGACCAGGGAATCAGTTCGATGACGATGCATAGATATCAGTCGGCCCTTGATGCTTATATCAACCCGACAATCATTGAGGAGAGAAAGCTCAATGTAGCATCAATGGATGTATTCAGCCGTCTTATGATGGATAGAATAATTTTCCTGGGCGTGCCAATTGATTCGGATGTCGCTAACATCATCCAGGCACAGCTCCTTTTCCTCGCCTCTACAGACAACACAAGCGATATCTCGCTTTACCTCAATACACCAGGTGGTGTTGTGTCTGCAGGTCTTGGTATCTACGATACAATGCAGATCATCGAGCCGGATGTGGCTACAATCTGTACAGGTATGGCAGCATCTATGGGTTCAGTGCTTCTTTGTGCCGGAGCTCAGGGCAAGAGATCGGCTCTCAAGCACGCCCGCGTCATGATCCACCAGCCTCTCGGTGGTGCGCAGGGTCAGGCATCTGATATCCTTATCGCAGCACAGGAGATCGAGAAGATCAAGAAGGAACTCTATACTATCATTTCAGAGCATTCCGGTCAGCCGATCGAGCGCATCTATGCAGACGGCGACCGTGATTTCTGGCTCAACTCGCAGGAAGCCCTCGAGTACGGAATGATCGATGAAATCATCACTAAGAAGAGCAAGAAGTAAAATATGGCTAAATCTGACAATCAGAAGAGGCATTGTATGTTCTGTGGCAGAAGCGAAAGGGAAGTTTCGCTTCTGCTTCAGGGTATGGATGCCTGCATTTGTGCAGACTGCATCAAGCTGGCCGATGACTATCTAAAGGATATCGCGAAAGAGCAGGGAAGTGCAAATCTCGGGAAAGTGGAGTCGCTCTACAAACCTAAGGAGATACATGCATTCCTTGATCAGTATATCATTGGACAGGACAGGGCCAAGAAGCTTCTTTCAGTCGCAGTATATAATCATTATAAGAGACTTAACAACAATCTTGAGGATAATAACGGACTCGAACTTGAGAAATCAAATATCCTTATGGTAGGTCCTACCGGTACAGGTAAGACATTGATGGCCAAGACAATCGCCAAGATGCTCAATGTCCCTTTCACTATCGTGGACGCTACCGTTCTCACTGAGGCGGGATATGTTGGAGAGGATGTTGAAAGCATCCTGTCGCGTCTTCTCCAGGAGGCGGATTATAATGTCGCAAAGGCCGAAAGAGGTATAGTCTTCATCGATGAGATCGACAAGATTGCCCGAAAGAGCGACAATCCTTCAATCACCCGCGATGTTTCCGGAGAGGGTGTGCAGCAGGCAATGCTCAAGCTCCTTGAGGGAAGCGTGGTCAATGTGCCGCCGCAGGGAGGTAGAAAGCACCCTGAGCAGGAATTCCTCCATGTAAACACGCAGAACATCCTTTTCATCTGCGGAGGAGCATTCGAGGGTATCGAGCGCAGGATCGCCCAGAGACTCAACACTCAGGTCATCGGTTTCGGAGCTCAGGACAAGAAGAAGATCGATAAGGACAACCTCCTTCAGTATGTCGAGGCTCAGGACCTTCGTTCATATGGACTTATCCCTGAGATCATCGGCCGTCTCCCGGTTCTGACATATCTCGACCACCTTGACAGGGATGCTCTCAAGAGGATTCTTACCGAGCCTAAGAATGCTCTCATGCGTCAGTATGAGAAGATGTTCGAACTTGACGGCATGAAGCTCGAGATCGAGCCAGAGGTCCTTGACCTTATAGTCGACACAGCTATCGAGAATAAGCTCGGAGCCCGTGGTCTGCGTTCGATCTGCGAGGCGATCATGACGGATGCCATGTATGAGGCACCGTCAACCGACGAAGAGGTCTTCCATCTCACCCTCGAATACGCAAAGGAAAAACTGACTAAGTAAATAACCATTCAATATGAAACAATACATTGAAACCAACAAGGAGAGATTCTTTGAGGAACTCTTCTCGATTCTGAGAATCCCTTCTGTCAGCTCTCTCGAGCAGCATAAGCCGGACATGCAGCGTTGCGCAGAGAGACTTGTCGAACTTCTCATGGAGGCAGGAGCAGACGAGGCTGCGGTATATCCTACAACGGGACATCCTGTTGTTTTCGGTCAGAAACTGATCGATCCGTCACTCCCTACAGTACTCGTGTACGGCCATTATGACGTTCAGCCGGTAGACCCTATCGAACTCTGGCATTCGGATCCTTTCGAGCCGGAGATCAGAGATGGGGCAATCTATGCACGAGGCGCAAATGACGACAAGGGTCAGCTCTTCATGCATATCAAGGCATTTGAGTTCATGGTCCGTGAGGGTGCTCTCAAGCATAATGTGAAGTTCATCCTTGAAGGTGAGGAGGAGATCGGAAGCCCGTCTCTGGCTGCCTGGGCCAAGGATCATAAGGAGATGCTTGCAGCTGACATCATCCTGGTTTCAGATACCACAATGATTTCAGAGTCGGTTCCTTCGATCAACTGCGGTATGCGTGGCCTCTCATATGTAGAGGTTAAGGTGACAGGACCTAACAAGGACCTGCATTCCGGACATTACGGTGGAGCAGTTGCAAATCCTATCAATGTCCTTTGTGACATGATCTCGTCTCTCATTGATAAGGACGGTCACATCACTGTCAAAGGTTTCTATGACGATGTCGTAGAGCTTTCCGCTGAGGATCGTGCAAAGCTTTCGCGTGCTCCGTTCGATATCGAGGAGTATAAGGAATTCCTTGACATCAAGGAGGTTAAGGGTGAGGCAGGATATAGTTCTCTCGAGCGAACAGGTATCCGTCCATGTCTTGACGTGAACGGTATCTGGGGCGGTTACATCGGAGAAGGAGCGAAGACTGTCCTTCCGTCAGTAGCGCATGCCAAGATCTCGATGAGACTTGTTCCAAACCAGGACAGCGAGACGATTACAAGATTGTTCACAGAGCACTTCCTGGCAATCGCTCCTGATTATGTTAAGGTTGAGGTCATCCCTCATCATGGTGGAGACGGATTCCTTATTCCGATCTCATCTCCTGCATATAAGGCAGCAGAGAAGGCTATGACTGAGGTATACGGCATTGAGCCTGTACCATCACGTGGTGGCGGATCCATTCCAATCCTTGCAGATCTTCAGCGTATCCTTGGAATCGATCCTTTGCTTATGGGCTTCGGCCTCGAGAGGGACACTATCCACTCGCCAAACGAGAGCTACCTCCTGAAGCAGTTGTTTGCTGGTATGGAAGCCATCGCTTTATTCTATAGATATTACTAATTAGCGGTATAGTGAGGTATTGAAAACTAAATCCCTCCCACTTCGTGGGCCCCTCCCGTTCACAAGGCCACGGGCGGCCATGGTTTTCAATACCTCACCATACCTCAGGATATAACAACCAGTTATGAATAGAAAACAATTATTTGATCAGATACAGGCGAAGAAGAGCATGCTCTGTGTGGGCCTGGATGTGGATTTTAATAAGATGCCTGAGCATGTGAAGGCATTGGCAGGCTGTGGCGAGACCGAATACAAAGGCGAACTTTATAAGGGTACGGCTCGTTCTATCCTTGAGTTCAACAAGGCAATTGTAGACGCAACAGCGGCACACTGTGTAGCTTATAAGCCAAACCTTGCATTCTACGAGTGCTACGGTATTGACGGAATGCGTGCACTTGATGCGACAGTGGACTACATCAGGACAAACTATCCTGAGATCTTCCTTATTGCGGATGCTAAGAGGGGAGACATCGGAAATACAGCGAAGATGTACGCAAAGGCATTCTTCGAAGAGATGGATTTCGATGCTGTGACAATCGCTCCTTATATGGGTGCAGACAGTGTAACGCCGTTCCTTGAGTACAAGGACAAGTGGGCGATCGTGCTTGCGCTTACTTCGAATGCGTCAGCCTACCAGTTCCAGAACGCGCAGAAGGACGGAAAGCCTCTTTATCAGGCAGTGATGGAAGAGATGATGGAGATTTCCACACCGGACAACATGATGTTCGTTGTCGGTGCGACGAAGGCAGACAAACTTCAGGAGCTGAGAAGCTTCTGTCCTGATAACTTCTTCCTCGTTCCAGGTGTGGGAGCACAGGGTGGTTCTGCAGAGGAGGTTATCGCCCACGGTGCAAATGACCATGGCGGACTTCTCATAAACTCCTCAAGAGGCATCCTCTTCGCTGACAGCACAGAGAATTATGCTCAGGTAGCAGCTGAGGTTGCAGCCAAGACAGCTAATCTATAATAGCCTATAAGGCTTTAAGAAAGAATTCCTTGCACATCTTGCGGCTTATGTCGTAGGATGTGCATTTTGTTGTATGGTGCATACGGTCGACCATCGTCAGGTCGCATACATACAGACGGTCGATAAGCGAGAGGTACATCTTTGAATAGCGGATATCAAGGTTGCGCTGCAGGTCGCTGGTGTATTCCATGGTAAGGTTGACTTCCTCCTCTGTCAGATCGTCCTTGCAGAATATGTAGAGACCGTATTCGTCGAAGTTTCCATAGAAGCCTGACGCAACCTTCCTTACCTTGCTCTCAATGATACGGCGCAATGGCTGGGCGAGAGCCCAATATTCGTATTCCAAGTGTCCGATGTACCTTCCGTCTTGGAGACCGTATCCATATCCGCTTCTGATGATCTCTTCCACCTCGGCCTTGTCCTCTTCGTTCACCGTAAATCCTGCCATTTCCTTCAGCATGCTGAGTGCCGCATCCTTCTTTGGCTCCATTGCGCGGGTAACTTCGATGCCTAATGAATGGTCAGGCATCTGCAGGTCCGGTCTGTCTTCGTTTACAAGCGCGGCATATTCTATGCCCAGGCATGTCTCCAGTGTTATCTGTGCATACCTTTCAAAGAAGCAGGTGTCGAATTTTCTGTTACTCATATTGCGATTCTGACTGTTTGCGGAATTCCTTAGGAGTCTGGCCTGTCTTGTCCTTGAAGAATTTCGAGAAGTGTGACGGTGTTGCGAAATTGAGGTCAAAGCTGATGGTCTGGATGCTTTCCTTGGTCTTTCTCAGCAGCTTCTTTGATTCCAGAAGCAGGTATGCCTCAATCCACTCGGAAGGGTATTTGCCTGTAACTTTGTTCACAACTGAGGCAAGGTGTTTTGACGATATGCCTATGGCGTCTGCGTAGAATTCCACCTTCCTATTGTTTTTGAAATTCTTCTCGACATTGATGAAGAACATTTTGGAGATCTCACGGTCTCTTGCCGGTATCTTGCTTCGCTTCAATACGTGATCCAGGATATAGCAGACTTCGTAGAAGAAGATCTTGATGTATTCGTATACGATCATCTCGCTGTACCTGTTGCTTTCCCCTCTGGACAGGATCTTCAGGTAAGAGTGGATGGTGTGGAACATTATCAGTTTACGCGCGGTGATGGTACAGATTGGGCAGCCTCGCGTGAGGCGGTCCAGGTGTATCTTCAGATAGTCTTCCGTTGCGAATTCAAATATGGAGAGTCCCGCTCTGATGATGTCGATGCGGAAGTCTTCGGACTGTTCTGCAATGTAGAATGGTATCTTGGGTCCGATTACCAGAAGGTCGCAGCGTTTCATCTTGTATTCCTGCAATCTGACTTTGATGGTTGCTGTTCCGCGCATGCAGATCAGGCACAACATGGAATCACATTCCTGATATTGCTGGTCAAGATGAAAGAATTCGAAATCTCTCTCGACTCCGCTGTAATTGTCGTAAATAGATATATCCATATCCGTAATTTTATGCGAATTTATCAAATATCCGACAATTTTGATAGAATTAAACCGAAAAGTGATGGATTTTCTTGGAAAAATCCACCACTTTTGCAATGTTCTTGTGAAAGAACATTCTTACATACACACACAATTCAATTCTAAGTCATTTAGCGGAGCCTTCTGGCTCCGCTTCTTTATCATGTTGTTCCAACATGAAGGGGTATCTCGGCCCTGCCCGGGCCGGTCGTCATGTTGTGGCCAACATGACTCCTATAGATGTTTGGCAAGACCGCCTTCGCTGGTTTCTTTGTAGACGGATGGAAGGTCGGTTCCGGTCTCCTTCATCACTCTTACGACCTGGTCGAATGAGACTCTGTGACGGCCGTCTGTATAAAGAGAGTAGATGCTGGC
>JAEIGA010016648.1_pt1 | contig 11179 bp, 8 predicted proteins | sample 9270691 | NCBI WGS metagenome assembly JAEIGA01 (sample SAMN17057246, study PRJNA624740) | gut metagenome | biome: biome; isolation source: fecal sample | host: Bos grunniens | place: China: Xizang | collected 2019
ATTTCTTTGCCCTTACCGTCGGCAAAAAGAATGTCCTTCACTTCTTCATACTGATTATAGGGCATAAAGTCCCAGATCGTGACCCATGAACGGAAAACGGGCATAATATAAGGAACAAGTTCGTTAAAAACATCATCAAGGAAACCGAGCTGCTGCGCTTTCACAAGCCACTCAAAATCCTCTTCCGAATTGAATCCCTGCTCGATAAAACGGATAAGCCCCTCTTCGTCAAGATGCACGTCACGCACTGCAAGGTCATAAGCAATACCGGCACCTCCGATTGCAGGTACGGTGAGACAGGCGTTATCGACGTCGCCCTTATAACCGAAAAGGTTAAGGTACGTTGCGCCGATCTGACCGCCGTGGCTGATGGCGTAAAGGTTAACCTTTTCCTTGCCCGTGATTTCTTTGACCTGCTGAATATAGGCGTCGAGCTCCGTTGCGCAGGATTCAGCACCCATTCGCCAGTCGCAGAAGAAGTTGAAAACGTTCTCTTCGCCGACATAGCCGCAGAACATTTCGTTGAATTCCTTTTCAACTATCATATAATTATCTTCAAACTTTGCCTTGAGGGCCGCCGTGCTGGTTTCAGCCGCCGAGCTGTAATAGCTGATTTCGTATTTGCTCGTGCCGTCGTCATTACAGGCGATTTCTTCAAAAAGATCTGCCATTTCAACACCCACGGTCTTTGCGATAACCTTAGCGTTACCGAGGGTGAGCGCACCGAGACCGATGCCGAGCTCCGCTATGCGGTCAAGCACTCTGTTTATAATTTCATCCGTGCTGAAATGCCAGACGCAGTCGCCCGTTTCGGGGTCATCGCCAAGGAAAAGCTCCGCAGACGCAACTCCGGGAATAATAACAACGGGGTATTCGGTAATTCCCTCATCCGCTGAAACAGCAAACGAACATATACCGAAAATAATTGACAGAGAAAGAATCAGGGAAACAAGCTTTTTCATCAGAATCCTTCTTTCATATATAGTTTACAATAATCATATCACACTTTTTCTTTAAATGCAAAAAAACCCTGCAAAAAATGCAGGATTTTTTATAATTTGTTCGATTTTAAATTTTTGCAGGTGCCGATCTGTGCTTTCTGTGCTTATCGGGAGTTTTGGGAACGATTTCGCCCGCTTTGGTAAGAGCGATTTTCGTAAGAAGAGGACCGAGAAGTTCATAAACAAGCACGGAGAAGAGAACAATATTTCTGATAAGTATGCCCGTTTCGCCAAGTTCCATTGCGGTAACGCTCATGCCAAGCGCAACGCCTGCCTGCGGCAGCAAAGTGATGCCGAGATACTTCTGAACGTGAGGTTCGCACTTTGTAAGCTTCGTGCTGGCATAGGTGCCGAAGTATTTACCGGCTGAACGTGAAATAATATATGCGGCGCCGATGCCGACAATTGCAACGTCAGTGAAAACGTTCAGTTCAAGCTCCGCACCGCTCAAAACAAAGAAAAGAGTAAAAAGAGGAGCTGTCCAGCGGTCGGTTTTATCCATAATTTCTGCCGAAAAATCGCAAAGATTGCAGAACATTGTGCCGAGCATCATGCACACAAGAAGAACGGAGAAACCGATGTGAATTCCGCCGATTTCGAATTTTATCATTGAAATTGCAACGGTAATCATAACGAATGCGATTGAAAGCGAAAGGCGCCTTGTGTTTGAGCTGAAAAACTTTTCGCAGAAGGTAAAAAAAACGCCCATAAGTGCACCGAGAGCGAGAGAAAGAACTATTTCAAGCAAGGGTTCAAGAATAATTGCAACAACGTTGAAATCGCCGTGTTCAAGCGCTTTTGCAACGCCGAAAGATACCGCAAAAATAACAAGGCCGACGGCGTCATCGATTGCAACAATCGGCAGAAGAAGGTCAGTCAACTTACCTTTTGCCTTGTACTGACGGACAACCATCAGCGTTGCCGCAGGGGCTGTTGCAGCCGCAACCGCACCGAGAGTGATTGCCATGGGCAGCGGAAGCTTGTCACCGAGAATGAAGTGAAGACCGATTAAAGCGGCATCAACCACAACTGTTGTAAAAACAGCCTGAAGAATACCGATAACCGTTGCTTTTTTGCCGATTTGCTTGAGCTGGGAAAGCCTGAATTCGTTACCGATTGCAAAAGCGATGAATCCGAGGGCTACATCGGTAAAAAGGCCGAATGATTCGACGTTTTCGTGCGAAACGAAGCCGAGCCCTTCAATTCCGAGCCTGCCGAGGCAATACGGACCGATAAGAATTCCCGCAACAAGGTATGCGGTAACTGCCGGGAGACCGAGAAGCTTTGATAAACGGGACATAAAAAGACCCGCTGCAAGGGCGATAGAAATACAAAAAAGTGACTCCATTTTATTAACCTGCCTGTTCTTATTTTTTATCCGAATAAGGTATAGCACATTTAGCTATATAAAGTCAATGTCATAAATGAACAAAAAAACGCCTCGCTGCGACTGTAATTGACGGATTTTTCAAAAAATTCGGTTTACAAACCGTTCATAATGTGATAAAGTTGATATGGCGTACAGTCAAAATATAATATTTTGCAGGAGGTAACAATCCCATGAAACTCGTTTACGGCATCAAGGATAAGCCGAAATTCGGTCAGCTTATCGTATTTGCATTCCAGCAGTTGCTTGCCATCATGGCCGCAACCGTAGCCGTTCCCATGATTATCGGCAACGGCATGCAGCCCTCCGCCGCTCTTTTTGGCGCAGGTATCGGCACTCTCGTTTATATTCTTTTCACAAAAGCAAAGAGCCCCGTTTTCCTCGGCTCATCATTCGCTTTCCTCGGCTCAATGCCTGCAGCATTCGCAGGCGGCGTTTCAATGGCCAAGGGTTATGCGGGTCTCATCATCGGTACAGCTTTTGCAGGCCTCGTTTACATCGTTATCGCCCTTGTTGTTAAGTTTGCAGGCGTAAAATGGGTTGACAAGCTCATGCCCAAGCAGGTTATCGGACCCACGGTTGCAATCATCGGTCTTTCTCTTGCAGGCAACGCTATCGGCGACCTTCAGAAAGGCGCTTACATGGTGGAAACAGTCAGCCAGGTTATCGATAACGGCCAGATCGTTGACCAGATCGGTTCGGTTTCAAGCGCAAATCCCCTTATCGCAATCGTTTGCGGTCTTGTAACTCTTGCAGTAACAACAATCTGCTCCGTATACGGCAAAAAAGGCGTTAAGCTTATCCCCTTTATCATCGGTATTGTTGCAGGCTACATTGTTGCCGCAATCTTCACGGTTATCGGCATCAAGACGGGCAACGACGCTCTCAGAATCATCAACTTTGACCTTTTCAAGAACATGGGCGCTTTTGAAATCCCCGATTTCACCTTCCTCACAGCTTTAGGCGGATTCAAGGAAATTGACGGTGCATTCATCGCTTCGCTCGCAGCTGCATACACACCCGTTGCATTCGTTGTTTTTGCAGAGCATATCGCCGACCACAAAAATATTTCCTCAATCATCGGCACCGACCTTCTTGAAGATCCCGGCCTCCACAGAACGCTTCTCGGTGACGGCGTAGGTTCAATCGTCGGTTCAATTTTCGGCGGCTGCCCCAACACAACTTACGGCGAATCGGTTGCCTGCGTTGCTATCACAAGAAACGCTTCGGTTGCAACAATCCTTACAACCGCAATTCTTGCAATGCTCATTTCGTTCGTTTCTCCCTTCGTTACCTTCCTTAACTCAATTCCTCCCTGCGTAATGGGCGGCGTTTGCATGGCTCTTTACGGCTTCATCGCAGTCAGCGGTCTTAAGATGGTGCAGAAGGTTGACCTTGAAGATAACAGAAACCTCTTTGTTGTTTCGGTAATTCTTATTGCAGGCATCGGCGGCCTTGTTCTCGACTTCGGAGCAATTAAAATTACATCAATCGCAACAGCTCTTATTCTCGGTATTCTTATGAATATCCTCCTTTCAAGAAAAGCTGCCAAATAATTATAATTCTTTGTTTGAAAAACAGGCGGGTTATGCATCTGCCTGTTTTAGCTTATTACACAAAAAATCCATACAAATACTGTATATATTAAATAAAAAATATTTTAATGGTTGAAAAGTGTATAACCCTGTGTTAAAATGAATTGATTATTATTATAAAAGGGAGAGATATTATGGCATCTGAATCAACTGCCAAGGTTGCTGAGAAGCAAGCCCATAAAAGTGCCGTCCCGAAGGACAGACGCTACGTCGGCTCAAAAGAAACCTTTGCATACATACTCGATGACATCGCCCAAAGCTTTAATATCGGCAAATATGACGATATTTTCAAGATGAACATCCTCAAAATCGACCTTGTTCTTCAGTCGATTACAAACGCAGTTATCGGCGTATGGGATATCATCAACGACATTTTCCTCGCATCAATCGTTGACCGCACCCGTACACGTTGGGGTAAGTTCAAGCCCTGGCTTGTAATCTACGCCATCCCCGGTGTTGCCCTCACAATCCTTTATTGGGCACTGCCGCTGTTCATGGGAACAACCGGTATCGGCACAAATATCCCGCGATTCGCAGTATATTTGCTGCTCCAGATTTTCTCAAACCTTGCAGGTTCACTTATCTCAATTGTCCGCCAGGGTATGACCTCGACCATCACCCCGAATATTATCGACAGAACGAGACTTATCACCCAGGCTAACCTTCTTTCAGGCTTCGTTGAGAAAGCGCCCGAAATCCTCATGGGTCTGCTTATCGACATTTACATCAACAGTCCCAGCAACAAAGCTCTCGAAATCGCAAACAACACAGCTTACCAGCTCGGTTATAACAGACTTTTCGTTATCGGCGGCGTTGTAACGGCAGTTGTTTCCGGCCTTTTTGCTCTCTTCTATGCATTCGTTGCAAAAGAAAGAGTTATGCAGACGGTTGATAAGCCCAGCGTATTCAGCGGCGTTAAATCGGTTATCACCAACAAACCGCTTCTTCTTATCACCCTTTCCGAATTCCTCGGCGCATTCAGCCTTAACTCAGGCACAAACCTTTACTACATCAACGTTCTTAACTTCGCATCAATGTCAACGGTTGTCGGTATCCCCGGCGCGGTTGTTTCCCCCATCAGTTACTCATACGTTCCCTGGGCACGTTCCAAGTTTTCAACAAAAATGCTGTGGATCAGCAGCTCGCATATTGACAGCGTGCTGATGCTCGGCGTTTACGCAGCAGGTGAACTCATCAACATCGGCGGCAAGAGAGGTTACGAAAACCTTTGGGTTATGATTCCCTCATTCATGCTCCGCGAAACAATCTGGATGTTCTTCTGGGGTATCAGAAAAGTTATTCCCGAAGAAATGAGAAACGAAGCTATCGACTACGGCGAATGGAAGAACGGCTTCAGAACCGAAGGTATGACAGGCGTTGCAAAAGGCCTTGTTACCAAGATGGTTAACACAGCCAAAAACTTCATCCAGCCCCTTCTTCTCAAGCAGTTCGGTTATGACCCCAACGCAACATCAGGCAACCAGACTCCCCAGGCTCGCCATGCACTCTTCTGGATGTGCACACTTCTTCCCGTTGTTACAGGTATCCTCAGCATTATTCCTCAGCTCTTCTACGACCTTCAGGGCGAAAAGAGAGACAGAATGTATGCTGAACTCCGCGAAAGAAGAAAAGCCATCAAGGCACAGGTTGACGAATATAACGAAAATACCGAAAGCGAAAACACACAAGCATAAAACAATAAAAGGTGCATCAAAAACGATGCACCTTTTTCATTTTATAAAAAGAGAAGAGTGCGTCAACGGCGCACTCTTCTTTTTCTACGTTCAAAAACACGCTTCGGTTTTTTTGCCTTCAGCCTGAGCTTTTTCTCGGCTTCCTGCGAATGGGCTGATTTAAAAACATCCGCAACGTCGATGATTGAAATATATGCGTTTTTATCCGCAACGTGAACCAATTCCTGCGCCCTGCTTATCTGGAATCTGTTAAGCACAACGTAGATAAGATTCTTTTCAGAGCCCGAATAATATCCCTTTGCATCGATAATGGTGATGCCTTCCTCAAACGCCTGCGAAAGCATTGCGCACACGCTTTCAGGCTCCACTGTGACAATCATAAGCGCCTTTGAACGGTCAACACCTTCGATAATATAGTCAACGGTTTTGAGAGCCGCCGCATAGGTGACGATTGAGTAAAGCGGCAGCACCCAGCTGTTGATAACAAAGCCGCATATGATGTATAAAATAACGTTATAGCACATACAAAACGTGCCGACACTTACGCCAAGCTTCCTTGAAAAAATAACCGCCATAACTTCGATGCCGTCCATGGCGCCGCCGAAACGGATTGCAAGACCGCTGCCAAGACCCGAAATAACACCGCCAAAGATTGCGCAAAGCAGCAAATCAGAGCCTGCAAGAGGCGAAGCGAGGCTGACGTCAATCGGCAGAATATCGGTTATCAGCCACGCAACAACCGAATAAACCGCAACGGTATAAACCGAATAAACAGTAAACGGAAAACCCTGCTTTTTGTAGCCGAAAATAAACAAGGGAACGTTCAGAATCAGAAGGAATACCGAGAGGGTCATCCACTCCGGCGTGATTTGCGCCAGCAGCATCGACGTGCCTGATATTCCGCTGTCATAAAGCTTGACGGGGGTCAAAAAGAACGTTATGCCGACCGCATTGACCGAGCCTGCCAGCGTAAGCAGGAGGAAATTAAGCGGTCTGAGCGTTTTGATTAAAGCGATTAATTTTTTCATCATTACTCCTCAGCAAATCATTTGTTACTATATTATTATAGCAACAATCCTATCATTATGTCAAATGAACAAACAATGAAAAAACCTGCGAAGCCGAGCTCCGCAGGTTTTGCACATTCAATTATTTATTTCGCCTTTTTCTTGCCCGTTACTTTAAGAACGGCAAGAACGCCGATTGTAAGAGCGATACCGATGGGAAGTGAGATATACCACTTCTGAACAAAGCCTGCAACGATGTATGTTACAAATGAGATGCCTGCAACTGTCATAGCATAGGGAAGCTGAGTTGAAACGTGGTTTATGTGGTTGCTCTGGCTGCCAGCGGAAGCCATGATTGTTGTATCGGAAATCGGTGAGCAATGGTCGCCGCAAACTGCGCCTGCCATACATGCTGAAATAGCGATGATGGAGATGGGGCCGCTGCTGTAGGGGAATACGCTGAGAACAAGGGGAATAAGGATACCGAATGTACCCCATGATGTACCTGTTGCGAATGAAAGACCAACCGCAATAAGGAAGATAACTGCGGGCAGGAAGTTCGCAAAGCCGCCTGCTGTTGTTTCAACAAGACCTGCGATGAATTCCTTTGCGCCGAGGCTGTCTGTCATAGCCTTAAGTGTCCATGCGCAAGCAAGAATCATAATAGCGGGAACCATAGCCTTGAAACCTTCGGGGATTGATTCCATGCAACTCTTGAAACTGATAACGCGGCGGAGCATAAAGTATGCAATAGCAATGATAAGAGTGATGAATGAGCCGTAAAGAAGGCCTACGGAAGCATCTGCATTCGAGAAGGATTCGATAACATTGTGGTAAGCAGCGCCGCTTGCATCGAAGAAACCGCCGGAATAGATCATGCCGATAACGCAGGCGATGATAAGGAGAACAACGGGGATAATAAGGTCGATAACCTTGCCCTTGGGGTTAGCGTTTTCATCGTCTGTTGAGTTAGCAAATGACTCTGCATCGCTTGTGAAGAGGTCACCCTTGAGAGCGTTCGCTTCGTGGAGTCTCATCGGGCCGTAGTCAAACTTCATGAGTGTGATTGCAACCATCATAACGATTGTGAGAAGTGCATAGAAGTTATAAGGAATAGCGTTAAGGAAGAGCTGGAAGCCGCTGACTTCTTCTTCTGCAACGAAGCCTGCAACCGCTGCAGCCCACGATGAAATGGGAGCGATCATACAGATAGGAGCTGCTGTTGCGTCGATAAGGTAAGCGAGCTTTGCTCTTGAAACCTTATGGCTATCTGTAACAGGTCTCATAACCGAGCCGACTGTGAGGCAATTGAAATAGTCGTCAATAAAGATAAGGCAGCCGAAAAGAACGGTTGCAAGCTGAGCACCGACCCTTGACTTGATGTGTTTCTTTGCCCAGCGGCCGAAAGCGGCGGAGCCGCCTGCCTTGTTCATCATCGATACCATTGCGCCGAGCACGATAAGGAAGATGATGATACCCATGTTGTAGGAATCGGCGATGCTGGCAACGAAGCCGTCGCTGAAAACGTGAACGATTGTGCCTTCAAAGCTGAATTCCGAATAAAGAAGGCCGCCAACAACAATACCGATAAAGAGTGAAGAATAAACTTCCTTTGTGATGAGTGCAAGAACGATTGCAACAACGGGCGGAAGCAGAGCCCATGCTGAATTAGCGAATTTGCTGACGTAGGGTTCTTCTTCGGGAGCTATGTTTGCGAGAAGAGCATCGATTGATTCACTCTGTGAAGCGATGATTTCGGCTGCTTCTTCAACCGTTGCTGCTGAATCGGATTCCGCAGCAAATTCTTCGCCGATTTCCTGCGCAATTTCTTTAATCAGAGCATTCTGCTGAGCGATAACAGCGTTTGCTTCTTCAAGAGTTTCTGCAGGGGCGGCAGCAAGTTCTTCTGCTTTTGCTGCGAGGGTGTCGTATGACACTTCAGCTGCAGTTTCGTCTGCTGCGAGGAGAACTACGGTTTCGCCGTCAGCTGAGGGTGCATTTTCTGCGCCTGCTTCAGCAATGGCAAAAGCCGAAAAACTGAAAATTGTTCCGATAACTGCAAGTGCAATCAGGAACGCTGCAAATCTTCTGGATTTGGTCATGATTTTTCCTCCATTTTTTTGATTTTTGCAAGAAAAAGCTCCGATAATCAGGAACGGCTGAATATCGGAGCATATGTTTGTTTTTTGCGATAGCTCTCCACAACCGTGACAGTCCGCCGCATATTCTGCGGCAAACCAGCAAAGCGGACTTCAGGGCAAGCACCGCTCACTTCGGCAAAAACCCCTTTCGCTCCTCCCCTTTTCCCTTGCAAGGAGAAGTTAATCTTGGTTTCTGCGCCTCTATCTTTGCTTTTTATATTACTTTTTGACAATAACATAAATACATTTCTTTGTCAAGGAAATGTTAACGGTTTTTTAACAAAATGCCTATTTTTTCGCTCAGATTCGCGAAATCTTCCATATCGAATGTTTCTGCTCTCACTGACGGCTCAAATCCACACTCTTCAATCGCTTTTGCAACAATATCCTTCGGGAAGCCCGTGCCCGAACTGACGGAATTGAGGGCGGTTTTGCGCCTCTGACCGAAAGCGGCGGTCACAACCTTGAAAAACAGCTTTTCGTCGCTTATTTTTATCGCAGGTTCGGGGCGGATATCCATTCTTATAACGCTTGAATCAACTTTCGGCGCGGGCATAAATGAACCCGCCGAAACGTCGAAGAGCTTTTCAGCTTCAGCGTAATAATTCACGGCAACGGTAACCGCGCCCGCAAGGCGGCTGCCCACATCGGCGCAAAGGCGCTGAGCCGCTTCCTTCTGCACCATAACCGTTATCGCTTTGAGCGGCAGGTTACTTTCAAGGAGCGTCATTATGACAGGCGACGTTATGTAATAGGGCAGATTTGCGCAGACGTAAACGGGCATATCGCCGAATTTTTCTTTTATAAGCGCCGCAAGATCGGTTTTCAGGATATCCTGGTTAATTATTTCAATGTTATCAAAATCTTTGAGCGTTTCGTCAAGAATCGGCAGCAGCTTTGTATCAAGCTCAACGCAGACAACCTTTTTCGCTCTTTTTGCAAGCTCCGCCGTAAGCACGCCGATACCTGCGCCGATTTCGATAACGCCGCTTTCTTTGTCGATTCCGCTTTCCTGAGCCATCCTGGGACATACAGTGGGATTAACTATAAAATTCTGACCCAGCGCTTTGGAAAAATGAAAACCATGGCGGGTAAGAATATCCTTTACGGTTGAAATATCGGTAAGATTATACATTACAGAAGCCTCGTCTCATTAATAATAAGTTCAAAATCACAGCCGAAGAATTCCGCCGATTTTTTGCAAAGCACCATGCGGTCAAGGAATATCTCAAAATAATCCATCACGGGGCAGACGTCGGTGTCAATCTTCAGCGTGAGCACAATGAGCTTTTGGTCGCCGTCAACGCTAAGTTCGGAGCTGAAAACGGCGTAATTCACCCTATCGTGAATATCGGTATTAACGGTCTTTTTGCTGCGCACCCTCGATGTGCGCACATCGCTCTTATCGGCAAGAATGAGTGCCGCCGCAACGGGCGTTACGGGAGCCGCTGTCTTTTCGTCATGATGTCCGATTGCAGTCATCACAGCTATCACATCGTCATATAGGAATCCCCTTGCGCGCAGAAGGTCAAACGCAAGCAGGGCGCCGCTCTGGGCGTGATCGGTGCGGTTGACGGCGTTGCCGATATCATGCAGCAATCCTGCAATTTTTGCAAGCTCGCAGGTGTGGTCATCATAGCCGAGCGAAGCGAGGATTGCACTCGCATCCGTGCCTGTTTTGACGGCATGGGCAAGCCCGTGCTCGGTAAAGCCAATCTGCCCGAGGACTTCGTTGGCGGCTTTTATATAAGCGATTATCTCTTCGTCTTTTTTCAGTTTTTCATAAACAGACAAAAAATCTCTCCCTTTTCAAAAAATATTGTAACGGCTCACTATTGATTTTTATATAAACAAAAATTATAATATAAGATGTTAAAATATGCTATGGAGGTTGAACCATGTCAATTCTTGTTACAGGCGGCGCCGGATATATCGGCTCACACACCTGCGTTGAGCTGCTCAATGCAGGCTACGATACTATTATACTCGATAATCTTTGCAACAGCAAGAGCGAAAGTGTAAAACGCATCAAAGAAATTACGGGCAAAGACGTTAAATTTTACGAATGCGATATCCGTGACAGAGAAGGTCTTGATAAAATATTCGCAGAAAACAACGTTGAAGCGGTTATTCACTTCGCAGGACTCAAGTGCGTGCCCGAAAGCATCAGCGACCCTCTTTCATACTACGATAACAACATCGGCGGCAGCGTTACCCTTTGCCAGGCAATGGCTGCCCACGGCTGCAAAAAGATTGTTTTCAGCTCCTCAGCAACAGTTTACGGTGAGCACAATCAGTCACCTCTCAAAGAGACAATGGTTGCGGGTGGCACCACAAACCCTTATGGTACAACA